>Ga0255402_1010_pt1 | contig 28308 bp, 23 predicted proteins | sample ANMaggSeSYBR01D4_FD_182125 | JGI IMG/M metagenome (GOLD analysis project Ga0255402, IMG submission 182125) | Sediment cell enrichment communities from methane seep in Santa Monica Basin, California, United Staets - ANME aggregate JGI... | ecosystem: Environmental > Aquatic > Marine > Cold seeps >...
CTGTGCAGGATGTAGCCGCTGCCCTCCATAGCGATTGGGAGCTTTTTCAGCAATTCCGCTTCCACTATTGAGGTGTCATTGGTTTCCAGCGTCCGAATATCCATGCCGCCGCAAAAAGCGATGCGGTCGCCGTAATCCCGCTTCAGGGCAACGAGATCCATGCCTGCCTTGACCTCCATTGCCTGAAGGCAGTCCATTCCCGCCTCGATAAGTCCAGGCACCAACGGCTCTACATAGCCGCACGAATGTACCACTACCGGCAGACCACAACTGTGCGCGAAGTCAAAAGTTTTTTTGTGCGCGGGAAAGACTATTTCCTTGTACATTTTGGGTGACATGAACGGTTTGGCTTTGAACCCCATGTCCTCATAAAAAAAGACGCCGTCAGGCTTTCCGCCTTCTGAAATCAGGATTTCATAGCACTTGATAGTCAAGTCCGCGTATACATTGCACATATCCCTGACCCAATCAGGGTCTAACGCCATCCCGATCAGCATGTATTCATGCCCGCAGACAGGATGAATACACTCGAACACATTTACTCCGTTGATGAAAAAGAAGATATTGTTAGCGTGCGCGCTTTCCAGAGCGTTGCGAAACCCCTCTACATTGATGCGTTTTCTCAGAAGATTATCATCCAACAGCCTGGGACGAATATCTTTCTCCCAGCCGGAGCGATCCTGCACCTCAAAAAAGACGTGCTCAGGCGTTCCCGCTTTGTGTTTCCACCATTTCAAGTGAGCGCCGTTTGCGTTGCGAACCAGCCGCCATTCATCCGTTTCGTCCAGCACCTGATCAACATACTCAGGCTCTGCCCTAACATTGGGCCAACCGCCCTGGCTGTAGTCATATTTGAAATGTCCGTGAGGGGATTCTTTTTCGCCCAGATGTCCCTCTTTGCGCCAGCGACTTACCGTTTCCCCCCAGTAGCTTTCGTTCAATCCCACACGATCTACCGGCTCCCTCCGCAGGATATTGCCTATTCTTTCGATGCTGGTCATTTCCTCCATTTTGCTCTCCATTTGCAGTTCAATTCTATCTGTTAGTGAAAATAGCCGAATTCAGCTATTTCCCCAGCTTTTTGATGAACGCCAGATTCTGGGCGTTATCTGCGTTGGGATCGTCTCCCACAGGCGTTTCCAGAACGATGTAGCCGTCGTAGCCTATATCGCGGATGGCATCGCTGACGCCCTTGAAATCAACTCCGCCTTCTCCGAGCATCTTCCTGTCAGTATCTTTGGCATGTATCATGCCCATCCTGTCGCCCAACTGCCGTATTTCCGCCGGGGCGTCGTAGCCGCGATTAGTCAGATTTCCCGTGTCATAGTAAACTTTTACACACGGCGATCCGATTGAGTCAACTACCATGCTGATCTGATCGGCGTTGAACATGGTCTCCAACGCCAGGACAACCTCGTGTTTTTCAGCGACCTCCGCTAACGGTTTCAGACCATCTATGAGCGACTGCCACTTCTCGTCTGACCACTCGTTGAAATCTCGCGGAAACATGGGAGCGAGTATAGCTTTCGTATCCAGCGGCGGGCATACTTCGATAACATGCGTCAATAGTTTCCGCCCTTCCGCCCGTTTTTCGGGGTCATCCACCGCCGGATGCCGGGAACTGAAAACGCCCGGTGACAATGACGAGATTTCTATCCCCGCCGCATCCGCCAGAGCTTTCAATTTTTCCGCGCCATCCGCCTGCCACAACAGGCTGTCGGCGTAGTTGTCTCCTATGCAGTATTCAACCCCGTCAAAACCGATCTCTTTAGCGAGCGTAAAAACGTTTTCTGGCGATGTTTTCAACATTCCGTCACGTATTCCGTATTTCATGAAATCTCTCCTTTAAGGGGGTTACTCCCCCAAGATTGTTGTTACTTACGCGGTAACTTGTTAATCCCCTTTTATGAATCTCCTTGACAATTCAACGTCTTCCTGCACCTGCCCAGGCTGATATTTCGTGAATATGCCGATCACTACGGCGTCTGTGGGTTTGATATTTTCATAGGCATATTCGAACGATTCCTCAGCCTCGTTTCGTCCCGCCGCCATAATCTTGAACGCCAAAAAGGGCTTATCCACCTGCTGAATGATCTGGCAGGCGGCTTCTCTGTCCTCTGGCAGGTATGTTTCATTCCTTTTTGACAGGTTATAAAAGGCGAGCATATAAAAATCAGCGTCAAAATTGTTGTCTTCAGCATATTTTATGACTTCAGGCTCATGCGTTCCAAGTCCTGCGGGCATGCCGTTGTCCTTCATCACAGCCAGCATGTCTTTTACTGTGTCAAGTTTGCCCTCTTTGAAAAGCTTGTCTGTCTTGCTTCCGTGATGATAGCAAGCGATCGCGCCGCAGGAGGCAATCTGGCTGATATTAGCGGGGATTGACGCCCGTTCCGAAGCCGTCTGAGCGATCCATTGCAGTTGCCCGCCTTCGTTCCAGTACTCGTTCAACATGCGCATTATGTGATTATCGCCTCTCGCCTGAATGGTGTCAATGCCGCATCTTTCGCACTCTCTGAGAGTCTCTTTGATCTTCTCGTTAGTATAGTAGTCTCGCATGTCCGCGCTCAGTTGGCCCGACTGATGAGAATTTCCGCTGAAGGGATTCCCGCCAACGATTAGCCTGCTGACGCTATAGTTTCCTATCCTGATTTTCGACAAAGCTTCCATATTTGTAAACCCACCTCCATAGATTTTTCATAGAAGAGCTACGCATGTATCGCCCCATCGCCGACTGCCAGAGCGGCTTCCATAATGGCTTCCGAGAGGGTTGGATGAGTATGAACCGTTCTGGCGATGTCCTCTGCCGAGTATTCCAGTTGCTTTGCGACGCCGATTTCAGCCAGCAGTTCTGCCGCCTCAGGACCGATGATGTGCGCGCCCAACAACTCGCCAAACTCCTCATCCACCACGAATTTCACCATGCCGTCAGAGTCGTCCAGAGCAATCGCCTTTCCGTTGCCCTGAAATAGGAATTTCCCTACCTTGATCTTAAAGCCGCGTTCTTTTGCCTGCGCTTCCGTCAGCCCCAAACTCGCCACCTGCGGATGACAGTACGTGGCGCGAGGCATGTCTTCATAGATCAGATCAGCGGTTTCACGTCCAGCGATAGTTTCCACAGCTAGAACCCCCTGAGCGGATGCCACGTGAGCCAGCAAGGGCGGTCCCGCAACGTCGCCGATAGCGTAAATTCCTTCCACGCTGGTCGCCATCTTCTCGTTTACTTTTATGAAACTCTTTTCAGGCTCAATCCCCAGATTTTCCAGTCCCAGCCCTTCGCTGTTTCCTGCCACTCCAATGGCGATGAGTATTTTGTCGCCTTCAATTACTTTTTCGCCAGATGGCGACGAAAATCGAACCGTTCCCTTGCCGTTCTGCTTAGTTACGTCCTGAACGCCGCATCTTGTTAGTATCTCGATCCCCTGCGCGGATAGCGATTTCTCCAATATCTTGCTGATTTCCTCGTCCTCGTTTGGCAGGATGTGCGGGAGGAATTCTATTATGACAACTTCGCTTCCGTACATGCGGTAGAAATAGGCGAATTCCACGCCGATAGCGCCACCGCCAACGACGATCAATTTTGACGGAACCTCCGTCAATTTCAGGGCGTCGTAACTGCTGATGACGGTCTCTCCGTCAAACTCCATGCCCGGCAGTAATCTGGGATGGGAGCCTGTCGCTATGATTATGTTCTTTGTCTCCAACTGCTGTCCGCCGACTTCCACCTTTCCCGCGTCAATGATGCGCCCCTCGCCCTCGATCAGATCAACTTTGTTTTTCTTGAGCAGGAACTGGACGCCCTTTACCAGCCGTTCTGAAACCTGCCGGCTACGCGACATAGCCTTGCCTAAATCGTACTGCAAGTTATCAAACGTAATCCCGAACTTGTCGGCGTTTTTCATATATGAGAGAACTTCGGCATTTTTGAGCAGTGACTTGGATGGAATACATCCCCAGTTAAGGCATATCCCGCCGACTTTCTCGCGCTCAACGATTGCAACTCGCAACCCCAACTGCCCCGCGCGTATAGCCGCCACGTAACCCCCGGGTCCCGCGCCGATAATAATAATGTCATATTTGCTCATTATTCAATTCCTTTCCAAAAATACCATTTATCCGAGTGGAGATAGTTCTTGACTTTCCAACTTCCCAAACCCCTTTATGTTGATAGAACCATCCAGCCATATCTGAACCACAGCATAGGCGTTATTTTCCAGCCCGGAGCTTTCGACCAACGCCGGCAGAGTGTAATAGTGGATGTCGTTTATGCTGTTGTACGCGCCTCTGTGGTCGTGTCCCTGAAACACAGCCAGCATGTTCCCTGATTCCTCGAAAATCTTTCGGATTTCCTGCGCGTTCTTGACCCCGTGCGGGTCTTTTTCGTCGTCCAGCCGTTGATGCACAAATGCGATTACCTTTTTCTCTGTTGCTTGAAGGTCTGCTTCCAGCCATTCACGCTCTCTGGAAGGAATATATGACTCCGTCCAGTGAAAATTCCCGGCTCTGTAATCCGATTCATCCTTATTATAACAGGCGTCGAGAATAACAAGATGAAACCCCTTTTTGTTAAAGGAATAGTAGTTTTTCTCTACGCCGCAGTTGGAAATAAACTGCTCTTTGGAGAACGTTGCAACGTCGTGGTTGCCCAAAACGTAGTGTCTCTCGCCTTCAAACCGCTCATATTTGCTTTCGACCTGCTCAAGATAGTTTAATTCTATCGCTACAGACTCGCCTTTGTCCACGAAGTCGCCCAACTGAATGACAAAATCCGGGCTAACGCGGTTGAATTCGCTCACGCACTGCTCGACTTTCGCCAGCGACTCCCGGTAATAGCGGTTGCTCTTCATCGCCCTGTCTGCGTAATGAGCGTCGGCGAACATGCCAATAGTAATCCTGTCTTTCTCATTTACCGATGGTCTCTCACAACCTGACATACCCACGGCTGCCGCCCCTATAAATGCCGCTCCCGCCTGTATGAACTCCCTGCGGGAGATGGCTGATAATTTATGCCTGTTTTGCGAATGAGCCATTTTCTGATCCTCTGGATTGCTGTTCGTCTTTTTTCTGCACTTAAAGTCCCACCAAAAGTATAGCAGAGGTCTTATGTCCCTGACAATAGAAAACTGGCTCTTCATTTACTCCCGATGTGTTTGCAGACGAAGTTTTTGTATTTGGTGGGAACGAAAAACTATAGACTTGCGAGGATTGGCGGAGGTATAATACCAATGGTTTACAAAAAACGGTTTTCCGAACATGGAGGATTCCATGAGTCATACTATCTTAGTTGTGGATGATGAGAAAGAGATTCGAAATTCTTTGTCAGGCGTGATAGAAGACGAAGGATACAGCGTTTTGACTGCGAGCAACGGTGCCAAAGCATTGGAGATTGTTCAAGCGGACAGAGTGAATCTGATCCTGCTGGACATTGCGTTGCCGGATATTGACGGCGTGGAAGTTCTGCGTAAAATAAAGGAAGTAGAGCCTGATATACCTGTGATAATGATAACGGGGGAAGCCACCGTAAGAAGGGCTGTAGATTCAATGAAGTTGGGCGCCGCCGATCTCATTGAGAAACCTATAAATCCCATCGAGAAAGTGGACTATATGCTTCTGCTCATTAAACGGGAATTGGAGCGACAGCAGTTGAAGCGGGAAAACGTCGCCATGCAAAGCCGTGAGTCTCGCAAGCATACAATGGTAGGTGAGAGTCCAGCAATGTTGAGGCTTTACGATCAGATCAGCAAAGCCGCTCCCAGCAGGGGGCGCGTCCTCATCACAGGAGAAAACGGAGCAGGCAAAGAACTGGTAGCCAGAGCTATCCATCGTCAGAGCGACCGCTTATCAGGCGCTTTCGTGGAGGTCAACTGCGCGGCTATCCCGCAGGAACTCATAGAAAGTGAACTGTTTGGACACGAAAAAGGCTCTTTCACAGGCGCTGGCAAAAGGCAGGTGGGAAAATTTGAGCAGGCTGACGGCGGTACGCTCTTTCTTGACGAGATAGGCGATATGAGCCTGGCGGCGCAGTCAAAAGTTCTGAGGGCATTGGAGGAAGATGAGATTCAGCGCATCGGCGGAACGCGCACCCTCCGACTCGATGTTCGCGTTATCGCCGCCACCAACAAGGAACTGGAAAAGGAGATCGAAAAGGACAAATTTCGGCAAGACCTCTTTTACAGACTAAACGTGATCCCTATCGTCGTGCCGCCGCTGCGCGATAGGAGGGAGGACGTCACGCTTCTGGTGCGGCATTTTGTCAAGCAGTTTTGCAGCGAAAACGGTAAACCTATTAAAAACGTTTCGCCAGATGCCATATCTATGCTGGAAAATTACGACTGGCCCGGTAACGTCCGAGAACTGAGAAACATAGTCGAGCGGCTCATAATTATGGTGGAAGCCGACGCCATCAGCGCAGCCGATGTGATGTCAGCCGTTCACATAGACCGCTGGCAAGCGAATCGTGAAACTTCCAAAACCTTGAGAGATATGGTGGACGACTACGAAAAGAAACTGATAATGACGGAACTGGAAGCCAATGGCGGCAACGTAAGCCAAACAGCGAAAAATCTGAATATTGATAGAGCGAATTTGTATAGAAAGCTCCGCGCGTGGGGAATCGTCAAATCAAAGTAAGATAATACAAATACGATCTTTTTCAGTTAGCGCACATTTTTTCTGTCATTGCTGGGTTCAGGGACTAAGTGAAAAACTCGTATAAAAACGTGGCGGAAGATGTCTGATGCATCTAATTCGAGCCTGTTTACAGAGAATCGCTTTGCGAAAAGACGATAGTTACCTCCGTCTGTTTGGGTTCGTCCTTTATGGTGAAAATAAGCTCTGCGAGCTGAGGTTGAGGCACTTTACCATGCTTCTGCACATATTCCCTGAATTCAATCTCGTTTAGATCCACTCGCTTTCTGGCTGTGATCTCATAGTCACCGGGTGGCAAACCGAATATTTTAAAATTCCCGTCCCTATCTGTGATAGCCGTTCCTGATCTAAACTGATACTTAAGACTATACTCAAGAAGCTTTTTTTGAAGCTCTTCTTTTGGGAGTTGCATTAAATATGCTCTCAGTTCTTCGCTGGCATGAAACTGCGCTCTCACGGCGATGTTTTTGACAGGTGTGCCATCGGCTTCGGTCACCTTCCCATATACAAACGATGACTTATCCTCTATCCGAAAATTGATTTCTTCTGTCTGACCCGATTTCAACTCGACCGTTTTGCTTCTTCCAGAAGCGGCAAAATCCTCGCCCTCAATCATCTCAGAGAGGCTATATTTCCCCGGTATCACCTTATCAAAACGGTATATGCCGTCCTGTGACGCATGCGTAACCAGTCTGATCATCATTGGCAGACCTGTGCTCATTCCCAGAGCCATCCGTCTTAGCGGTTCCGCTGTCCCTGTGATAGTGCATCCTTTTTGCATCTCCACGCGAATATCCTGTGTCTCTGAGTCATGCAGCGGACCAGCGATAGATGCAGCCCGTTCCGGATGAGTTACGTATAGGTAGAACTCCTCAGTCAATGCGCCCGGAAGTGTGAATCTGCCGATCTCATCCGAGACAACTGGCTTCATACTTCCCTCTCTATCCTGAGAACCGTAGATATATAGCGGATGATTCTTATCGAATATGCTGATGAACGCTCCAGATACGGGCTTACCCGATTCCGCATCCATTACAGTTCCCACAAGCTGCTTTCCCCTGCTCAGTCGGATAAGCAGAGGTTCTTCGTCATATTCACCAAATACAACTCTGGGAATGTAGGCGGGAGCGTATCCTTTTGCCTCCACCTGAAGAGCTATTACTTTCCCCCGGGCGTCATTGTATGTTTCGAATTCCCCAGCGTCTGATTGGAATGCGTATCCCTGAACCCATGCGCTTGAAAGTCCGCCGGGATTGATGTCGGTGGGTCTCAGTTCTCTGGAGAAATCAATCTTTACCACAAAATTCTTCACGGGCATACCTGTCTCCGCATCAAGCACCTTTGCGTATATGCGAGTTGGCTTCTTCATGACGATGGGAGATTGCATGATCGTAACAGGCTGATCGGCTTCTACAGTGGCGGGATAGAAATTCATATACACATATCCGCTCTTGTCTAGCCTTAGTGTGATTTTGCCATCTGGCAGATGCTCCATCCGAAACTTTCCGCCGACATCTGTGATTGCATGGTGGTCAAAATCCTTGTATTTTACGGCGTCCCACGTCTGAAGCCGTAGTTTAGCGCCGCCAATGGGATTTCCCTCTTCATCCATAACAGCGCCTGTAAGAACCTTACCAACTCTAAGGATGAAATTAGCGACATTCCTACGCTCATTTGGGTCTAACGTCACGCGACTGTATGCTGGCGAAAACTGTGGAGAATCAACAATTACCGTTGCAGAATCGCCTTTCAGGTTTCTGAGACAGAATTGGCCATTCTCATCTGTTCTGTCTTGACCTTCATGTCCCGATTCTGCTCTGGACCGCTTTGCGGTGACGAAGGCATCGTGAACAGGATTTCCTCGTTCATCCACAACTGATCCCCGGAGCATGACACCGCGCTCCATTACGATGTCCGGGACATTCACAACTCCTGCCTGATTGATAGCAGCGGTGCTGGTTGTGCTTATAAAATCCGAATGCTCCACCCACAAACGTTGTTCAGCCTGTCGAGGCTCAATGCCTTTGAGCTTATATGCGCCTGTATGATCTGTTCGGGCTGTTCGCATTGTATGAGAATCAGCGACAATATTGACTTTGGCGTCTGGAATTGGCTCACCTTCAGAGTCAACTATCCTTCCGGTGACTGTCGCGCCGGGGCGCATTTCCACATCCACCCGTGTCTCCGGTTCGGTATGGGAGATCACGATCTGTACCAGCTTTCTCCCATAGCCTTCAACATCCACCCAGAGGCGAGTTGTGCCCTTGTGCCCTCGGATATTACCAATGGAGAATTGCCCCATAGCATCAGTGGTATCTCGCCCAAGCCTCTGGATGTATATTGAAACTCCTGGTATCGGCTGTCCGCTTTCGCTCTGTGTGACAGTGCCTACTACCCTCATTCCGGGGAATGGCATCCCCAGCAATTCGGCGGCGACGAAGCGCACTTCGGGGTCTTCATCCTGCTGGGCTGCCTGTAGTTGTTCGGCTGATTCCTTTTTATCTGTCATGCCAAGCTTAATCTGACAGAGGGCATACAGATATGTCGCCTGCTGGCGCTGGCTATTGGATGAATTCGCGTCCAGCGCTAATGATAGTTTATCCAACGCTGTCTCATAGAACTTCTTCGTATCTGCATCCACCATGGAGCAGATGGCTTTGCGGAAGTAGCTGCGTCCCAGTATCAACTGGGCTGTCAGCCATTCCTTATCTTTACGCGAGACCCGCATAAGGGCATGGATGGCTTCATCTGTATGGCCAGATTTATATAGGGACACTCCTTGCGCATATTTCTTATCCGCCAGCAGAGAACTGGCATTATCCAAAATCTGATCGGTCTTCTGGGTGTCATCCTCTGAGGATGTGTTTGCAGCAAGTAAAAATATACCTGAATTGCCAACTGGCGGCGTCAGCCAGACCACTTTAACCGCTTCTAGTGGCATTAACCGGGTCTCCTGCGCATCTCCCAATAAAAACCCCAAAATTCCCAGCAAAACACATAACGATGTGGCGATGGCTAACGGCGCCTGCCGCGTCAGGATTCCCCGCCACGCTGGTGGTATTGTCGGTTGAGGTATATGGTGTAATTGCTCCATAACTTGCATGATGAACCCTCCCTTTAGTCTGTTCTTTGACAGAGCCTTGCCGTAGCTTTCCAGCATATTACCGAGTTTCTGGCGCGTCCTGCGGAGTTTGCTCTTGACGGTGTTAATGGACACGCCAAGATATTCGCTGATCTCCCTTATGGAGCAGTCGCTCATGTAAAACATGGAGATGGCGATCCTGTTGTCCTTTGGCAAACTCTCCATTGCTTCCTCCAGATCAATCTGCCAATCTGTAGGCGTTCTGGAGAGGTGCGTCTCCAATTTCAGAGTTTCTTCGTTTACATCCTCAAGGCTGACTTTTTGTCGTGCTTTGGATAGATGTCGGTTGCATTCGTTGGATGCTATAGTGTAAAGCCAACTGCGGAAGTTGTGCGGATGCCTGAGCTTTTCCAGGTTCCGATAAGCCCGAATGAAGGTCTCCTGCGTAATGTCTTCCGCATCGCTATAGTTTCTCACCTTCTGGCATGCGTACGCATGTACCAAATCCTTATATTTGTGCACAAGGAAAGTGAATGCCTTCTCATCACCTGACAGACAGTGGTAAATCAGAGTTTCGTCATCGTAACATCTACTCATATCCAGGTCTTCCACCATAAGCTTCTTCGCTTCCCCTTTCTATTCTCTGTGACCCGTTCAGGTAACCAAAAAGTTGCATCCAGGGGATTTTTCTGAGGGTTCATAGGCATAGTAACACAAGATAGGTCAGATCTGCTAGTTGATAAAAGATTCCCTAATGGGAAACGGTTAAGGCAGCATGTAAGATCAAGAAAGGAAGCAGAAGAGGTTGTAAGGATTCGTGATCGAATAACTTTCCCATTCTGATTTCAACCGTCCACGGGACTAGTATCTTATATGTTTTCTGCCGAAAGGACGGGCACTAAATGGAACGAGGCTGCCAGCCCGTTTGGAAATAGGTCCAATGGAAACGGGCTGGCAGCCTCGTTCTACTTAGTGCCGAGAGTGTCATCGGTCATATCAAAGGCGAGGAGGTGTGGGCTAAGGAATACGTTGATTTTGAGGATGCTCTCTCAAATCTGGGTTACTTTCATCACCGCATCCATTCCCCACCTGCGTGAGGACAGGTATGAGGAGCAACAGTGAAATAGAGCCACGGTGGATCGGGTAGAAACTTGCTTAATCCGCCCGATTTTCTGTCCAGAAAAACGGGTTCACCTCAAACCCAGGTTCTCCAGAAAATCAACGTGCATCCTGCCGCCGTTGGCGTTGTCAGGCCAGGCTCGCCACAGTTTCGAGCATATATCCATTCTGCCGTTGCCGTTTAAATCCCCAACAACCGCCTCATGGCCGCCGATATGCGCGTCCAGAATGACGTGCTCCTTGAAATGCTCTCCTTTGCCGTCCACGTTTTCCCAGATGAACCAGCGCGGCGGGCGGATGCCTTTTACGCCTTCCATTTCGCATGAAAAGATGTCCAGATCGCCGTCGCCGTCCATATCGCCGACGTGCAGCGAATGGTACGCTCCCCTTGCGTCGGTATCGTCATGCGGCAGTTCATGCCGTTTCCAGACAAGCCCGTTTCCGTCCACGTTTTCCATCCATACGATTTTCCCGCCGATGATCTCAGCGTCTGCGAGGACAACGTCATTTTTTCCGTCGCAGTTTATATCACATACCGCGCTCAACGTGGCGTTTTCCTCCCAGCCGGAGGTGCCGCCGCAGGGACCGATAGGATGCTCTATCCACTCTGAACCGTCGCCGTTCACGTTCTCAAACCAGACGTTGGAGCGCACAATATCCAGATCGCCGTCGCCGTCAATATCGCCAATAGAAACCCCTGCGTGAACTGAAGCGCCAATGTCATAGCGTTTCCAGGGCTGAGTGGGATCGTCCGGGATTTTGTACCAGCGGAGGTTGTTCTTGTCGGACATGGTGATGATCTCAAGCTTGCCGTCGCCGTCAATGTCAGCCGTCGCCACGTCGTGAACGTCGGCTAGAGACTCGTCAAAGACAAACCGCTGGAAAGGCTCCTGGCGCGGATTCCGGGAATTGCGATACCACGCCCCACCTGCAACGAAGTCAATCCAGCCGTCGCCGTCCACGTCCAGAGCGCAGCCACCCACGTCAGATGGGGAATCAACGCCCAGAAGATACCGCTCCCATTTGTCGGGATTTATGTAATCATACCAGTAAATGTTTCCACACTTCTGCCCCGTGATGAACTCAGGAAGACCGTCCCCGTCCACATCCGCAAGAGCCGTCTGACCGAATGGACCACGCGGCGTGTCAATATCTATGTAATGATGCTTAAATCGAAATTTTGATGTCAAAGTGTAGCCTCCTCAGAAAATACTGTCGTTGAGTTTCGTCTCCAGTTTCTCAATTGCTTCGGTGGATGCCAAAACGCCTATTTCCAACTCATATTCGCGTTTTTCTCCCGGCTGTAGGAATTGTAGCGTCCCGCGTTCGCGCTCCTTGTCCCTGCCTTCGACGAGGCAGTTTGCAGGCTCCATGCCCACCACATAAGCACCCTCGCTGTTCATTTTCCATTCTATAAATCTGGGCAACTGGCTTTTGAGATATTTCACGTAAAAGCCAACCCCCTGGCCGTTCCTGAATTTCTTGTTTGCGAGAGCGGCATACACATATCCATCAGGATCGGCTGCCATGTCGTGATAATACACCCGCTCTTTGAATCCGGGAGTCGGCGATTGGAATCTGTAGTAATGTTCAGCGTCAATCAGGGCGTCCTCATCTCTTGGAACGGCTTCTTTCGTCGGTGAAATCAGAACCGACCCCTCATCCACTACAGGAAAGCCTCCGTTGATGTGATACAGGTGCATGTGCGGCGTCAGTTCGAATCCCACATTTTCAACAGTATCGCAGAGATGGAGCTTCGATTCGCCCAGTTTTGCCCAAACCTTGCGCGTCATAATGACATTTGCGCCAAAAAACGCCGTTTCCCGCACCTTTCCCTGAGTCCAGATGACGTACTCGTCGCCTTCCCACTGCCCGTCAGTCCAGACGTTTTTGGCGGGGATATTCGATACGCGCCCATGCACTCCCAATTCTTCCCCCGCATCGGTACACGGCGCGCCAGCGTAGGTCATGCCGCACGTTGTCACCAGCCCGCCGAAAAAGCCTCTGAGCCAGCCCAAGCCCTGCGACTCATAGTACGATGAATGAACGTCGCCGGTGGACGACCGCCAGCACAAGGGCTGACCATTGTATTCCGCATAGGATATATCCATGCCTCTGCCCGGCAGAACGGTGAAACTGAAACCTGTGCCGGTTCTAAAATCTACAGCGTCAACGCCCTTTTCATTTCCATCGCTCAACTGATAGCTTTTCACCCCGGCGACCTGAGAAATATCGCCTATCCTGCGCATCAACTCGTCTCTGGAGAATTCCCGCCCGTACAGTTTCGCCATTTCGACACTCCCTTTCCATGCTGTCGTTCTTTCATGCTGTCGTTCAGAATTTATCTAACGTGAACTCGGCATAAGAATTATGTCATTCACGCGAACGCGGGAATCCAGAATACACCAGAATACAGTTATTTGCCAGAAAACTGGATTCCCGCGTTCGCGGGAATGACAAATCCTCCGCACTCACGTTATTCATTTGCCGCGTCCCCAAAATCTGATAGTTTGGAAAACAAGCTCTGCGTTTGTTGGGAAGCGTCCAGATAAACCTGGAACAGTGCGTCGTATCGTTCTCCATTTTTCCTGTCCGGCTCCAGGAGCGTTTCGTCGCCGCTCAAAATTCGGTAGCCTGCCTCCTGATCGGCGAATACCCCGCTTCCCACGCCTGCGAGAATAGCCGCTCCATAACTGGCGGCTTCCGTCGTTGATGGAATTGCCACCGGGAGATGGGTTACATCCGCGACGATCTTTGTCCAAACCGCGCTCGCCGCCGCTCCGCCCACCATACGCCACGTCTCAGGCGATATTTCGCTAATGCTCTCCATAACCCGGCGCAGTTCATAGGCTATGCCTTCCATGACAGCGCGCGCCATATCATCGCGCGAATGTGAGAGCGTCAGCCCAATGAACGCGCCGCGCGACCCGCGACCGTATCCGCCGGACGATGGGAGAAATATCAATCCTCGCGACCCGGCAGGTACGGCGTCCGTATTTTTGTTAAGCTGATCATATAGGTCAGATTGTGCATCGGGTTCTGGATACAGATTGCGCAGAAACCACTCCATGCACGCCCCTACGCCGCCCAGAGATTTCAGCGCGCCCCATTTCCCGGGGATCACATGAGGGCTTATGGATAAACGCTTTTCAGTGTCCAACTGCAACCGCTCCATAAGGCACAGGATCACCCAGGCTGTTCCGCATGAAAGCATAACGTCGCCCAGTTTTGTGACTCCCGCCCCCAGAGCCGCGCAGTATTGATCGTGAGCGCCGTTGACTACCAGAACGGATTGCGGCAATCCCGTCTCTTGACTGGCTTTTGCCGTCAACTGCCCCACCGCGACGCCTGAATTCCGCACGGGAGATAATTTGTCTGACTCGATGCCCGCCGCCTTCAGCATATCGTCATCCCATCGGTTTTCGGCGATGTTGTAAAGTTGAGTGATCCCCGCGTCAGATGGATCCATGCAGAATTGCCCGGTCAACCGATGTATGATAAAGTCATTCACGAAGAGAAAACGCCGCGCCGCCGCAAAGATTTTCGGAGCGCGCTGGCGCAGCCAGCGGATGTGAAGAAGGGGCAAGCCATCGCCAAGCCGCCAGCCGGTTATCTCATAGACCCTGTCGCCGCCTACAGCCTTCCGCACCTGTTCGGCTTTCTCATGGGCGCGGACATCCATCCAGCTAAAAGCGTTTCCTACAGGCTGGCTGTTGACGTCCACAGGGATAGTCGTGCCGCCCTGCGAAGAGATACTGAGCGCGAGCACACGATCTCCCGATTTTACATGCTTCAGAACCGTTTGGCATACTGCGACGACGCCGCGCCACAAATCCTCCGGGTCTTGCTCCACCCAGTTTTCGCGCGGCGTTATCAATCCGTACTTGTAGGACGCTGACGCGACCTCCCTGCCCTCCACATTCAGAAGGATCGCCTTCGTCGCTGTAGTGCCTATGTCAATTCCCAGGAGCAGTTCCATAGCAGTTTCCATGAGCATAGCTCACCCATAATAATGAAAATAAGATGCGGAGTAGCAGGCTTTAGTCTGCGTCATAGGAACGCAAGCTAAAGCTTGCTACTCCACAGTTGTTGTCTATTTTCTGAGCAACCCCCTTCACAAACGGGCTGGCAGCCTCGTTCTACGCTATCCGGCTTTATTCGTGTCATTCGTTAATTCGTGCTATTCGTGATTCTATTTTCGTAGCAGAAAAATGAGGAATTTGTAGAGTTGTACCAACGAGAACAACACCATGTATCTATATTTGACAGCCCGTTCTGAACTTGAGAAACGGTTGATAGAGGCGGAGTGCTTCGCCATAACCGGCGCAATTCCAGATGAGCGCGGGATCGCGTTAGCTGAAACAGAAGCCGACGTCTCAAAAGCGGCTTATGTAAAGACGTGCATGGAAGTAATAACACGAGTTTCCAGTTTGCCTGAGCTATATGATCAACTGGGGAAAATGGGCCTGAGTTCCAATGAATTCAGAGTCAGCGTAGTGAAAATCCCGCGCCGGCTGTCGCTTGACTCTCGACAGGTAATGTATCAGGTGGGCGCGAAGATTGCTGGAAAGCCGAACCTCGCTAATCCCAAAATCACCTTTCTAGTGGTCGCAACCGAGGAAACCATCTGGCTGGGGGAAATACTGTCAGAGTCCGATGGTTCATGGGGCGAGCACTCGCAGAAAGCATACCTCTATTCCAGCGCGATTCCGACACGGCTTGCCAGAGCTATGGTAAATCTGGTCGCCGCTCCCGGAGATAAAATAATTGACCCCTGCTGTGGCTCAGGCACGATACTGATCGAAGCCGCAAGCATCGGCATAAAAGCGGTGGGATGCGACATTAACCCCAAACTAGCTGACATCTCAGTTGGAAATCTGAAACACTTCGGTCTAAGCGGTATGATACTGATCGCGGATGCGCGAAACATGAGCGGGAGCTTCGACGCTGTCGTGACAGACCTGCCCTACGGACGCAACTGCCCCACAGATGATCAGTTGTGCCGAGAAATACTGGCAAATCTACGAAACCTCGCCCCAAAAATCGCCGTAGTGACCGGCGAAGATATGAGCCAATCGCTTTTGCAAATGGGATATGATGTAGAACAGGTTATCCCGGTCCCAAAAACGTCTTTGACCAGATATATTCACGTTCTCCACGCTTGCAGTTAGTAACCTATCATATCCTCTGGATGTCATACGTGCCAGATATACAACTCCCGATTGCTCAACGGCAGTTCCACGCGTTTGCCTTGGATATGGCTTTCGGCTATGGCGAAACATAGCTCCGTAGCTCTGTGCGTGACTTCCACATTTCCCAGCGCGGGGCGTCCCTCTTCATGAGCGTCAATCAGGTCTTCCAAAACGGCTACAGTCGCGCTGCGGGCTTCATAGTCGGGGAACGTCGTCTCACGGAATATGCTGCGCTTTTCGGACAGTTTGAATGGCTTGCGTATAGTCCAATCAATGCCGTTGTTCATGCCTCTGATGCACCCGCCGCTGCCCCATATCTCGAAATCCCACATCCCGGCGGGAACTGTCCAGGCTTCCACGCCGCCGTCGAACTCTATGTGGTAGATGGCGGATGGGTCTTTGTCCAGCCGGTTGTTTTCGACCTTTATGTCCCTGGGTTTCAACTCGCCCCAGACGCTCTTCGCCATCGGATCGCCCAGCAGGTACATTATGGTATCTATGGAGTGTATATGCCCATGAAGCAGGTTGGTCGCCCCGTAATGGACGACGGCTTTGATCTGACCAATCTCGCCGTTTTTGATAAGCTCCCGCGCCTTGTGATACCGGCTGTCGAACCGGCGCAGAACTCCTGTGTTGAAAAGGGTTTTGTTGCGCTGGCAGGCTTCCAGCGCCATGTCCGCTTCTTTCATTGAACACGCCATAGCTTTTTCCAGATAGATCATAGGGACGCGTGCCTCCGCGACGCGGACAGCCATCTCCGCGTGGAGTTCGCCCCTTGTGCAGATGGCGACCAGATCAGGCTTTTCCTGAGCGATCATTTTCAGATAATCTTCGTAGAGGGCTTTTACGCCCCATTTTTGCCCGAAGGCTTCCCGTTTTTCTGGCAGAATGTCGGCTCCTGCCACAAGCTCAATCCTGTTTATCTCCTGACAGGACGCCGCGATAGAGTACGGCAGCGTGAGAGCGGCATAATCCTTGACCTCATCGTCAATGGTGCTTGCCATACGACCCAGACCTACGATAGCGACGCGATATTTTCTCATGATTTCCCCTCCCTGTTTTCTAAGCAAGTTTTCGAAATGATTTCTAACTTCTAATTTACCCTATATCTTGATGGATTCCCATTTGCCGCCGTGAAAGCGCAGGAAAACCGTTATTCCATAGATAATTATGTAGATCGTCGCGCCGATCCACGCGCCTATGACGCCGCCCTTGAGAGTGTAACCCAGGAAGTATGCCAACGGCAAGAACAAAAACCACGCATACGAGAGACCTATGATCATGATGAACCGGGTATCGCCCGCCCCGCGAAGCGCGCCGTTGGAGCAGATGCCGAACCCGTCGGAAATCAGGAATATGCCCGCCAGCATGAGGATTCTGGCGCCCAGATTTATGACTTCAGGGTCTTTGCTTATCAATGAGATCAGTTGTCTGGGAAAGACGAAGTAATTAACCACTACCAACATGGCGTAGAAACAGCCGAGCTTGATGGCGGTATATCCGCTCTTGCGGGCGTGTTCCAGTTGCTTCGCGCCTATAAACTGCCCCACGAGGGTCGTGGTTGCAATGGAAGCCCCTATCAACGGCATAAACGTAGTGCTCATCAGCGTCATAGCGGCGTTGGAGGCGGCTAATGGAACCTCGCTCCCCATCTTTTTCCCCATATCCGCTATGAACGCCAGAAACACAGTAAAGCTGGCGGTGTCCAGAAAAAACTGAATCCCCATTGGCAGCCCCACCCGAAAAATTCTGCGGATCTGAGCTATCTCCAGGCGGTAAAAGGCTCTGGTAAAATATGGCTTGTTGTATTTCTCAGAGAGATACACAATGAGATATAGAACCGCGCTCAACATACTTGATATGGCAGTTGCCAGCGCGGCGCCTGTAACTTCCAGACGCGGTAGTCCCAGCTTGCCGAATATGAGCAGATAGTTTGCGACTACGTTGAGAATGTTGGAAATGATGGCTATCCACATCGGGGTTATCGTGTTGCCTATCCCGCGAAAGAATCCCGCCAGCGTGAAGCTGACAAACACGCCTATGCCAGAATACAACCTGATGCGCATATAAGCGCTGCTGTATTCCGCTGTTTCGGCAGACAGGCTGATCAATTTAAGCAGATGATCGCTGGCAAACGCCAGAATCAGCAGGACTACGTATGAGGCGGCGGCGATATAGATGAAATGCCACACCATTTTCCCTATGTCGCCGTATTGCTTCGCGCCATAGTCCTGAGCTACAAATGTGTTGGTGCTGCTCATTAGACCGTTGAAGAACGCGAAAAACGTCCACGTCATCATCCCGCCAATTCCCACCGCGCCAAGCTGTGCAACGCCTATTCGCCCAACCATCATGGTGTCCGCCAGCCACATCAGAGTTTGCGAAAGCATGGTCAGGACAATGGGGTAGGCTAACACCAATACCTGGCAATAACTGCCCGGCGGATACCGATCTATACCTTTTTTCATGATTACAGGCTGTTCCATGAGTTTCTCCGTTCAATCCCAACGAGCATGAACTATAGCAAATCAGACTGAATCTTTCAAGGGGATTTCGCGCTCTGAACGGGCTATTGACAAATCACCAGAAAGCCCTATAATGGATGTTATGAAACCGCTGAAGATACTATCTATGTCCTTTATAACCGGCTTTTCCGGCGCTATGATGCCGGGACCTGTTCTGGCGATTACCATTGCCGCAGTTCTGGAGATTGGCTTTATGGCGGCTGTTCTCATCATGGTGGGACACAGTATATTGGAATTGGTGTTGGTGATAGCTCTGGCGTTGGGGTTAAGGAATGTTCTGAAAAATAGGTACGTTACCGCCACTATTGGAATTGTTGGCGGTTCCGTGCTGTTATGGTTTGCCTATGGTATGATAACCAGCGCGTACTCAGGTATCAGCGCACCTCAAGCGACAGCGGCGGCTCAGGAATCGTCATTCACCTATCTGGGGCTTGTTGGGAAAGGGGCGTTGACGAGTCTGTCCAATCCCTATTGGCTGATATGGTGGGCAACCATCGGCGCGACGTATATGCTGGTATCCCTGGAAAACAGCGTGGTGGGGATTTCGGCTTTCTACATAGGGCATATATCGTCGGATTTCGTGTGGTATTGCGCGGTGGCTATCGCGCTGATATTGGGTAAGCGGATACTGTCAGATCGGATCTACATGTACCTCATCATGATATGCGGGTTTTTCCTCGTGTATCTAGGGGCATATTTTTTCTATTCAGGGGTTAAGAAGTTAGCGCAAAGGGGTGTATATGTTAATAATACCAGCGGTTGATCTACGCGGCGGCAAATGTGTTAGGCTGATACAGGGCAAGGCAGACGCTGAGACGGTTTTTTCGGACGACCCGGTCGCTATGGCGGTCAAATGGCAGAACAAGGGCGCGCAGTTTCTGCACGTAGTGGACCTCGACGGCGCATTTACCGGCATACAGAAAAACCTCGACGTGGTGAAAGACATCGCCAGCGCGTTGAACATCCCTGTGGAAATGGGCGGTGGCATACGGGATCAAAAGGCTGTGGAGGGCGTTCTTCAAGCCGGAGTTCAACGGGCTATCCTCGGAACTTCTGCCCTCAGAGATCCCGCCTTTGTGGAAGCTATGTGCAGAGAATACGGCGGCAGGATCGCAGTTGGGATAGACGCCAAAGATGGTATGGTCGCCATTCAGGGCTGGACAGAGGTGGGAGAGAAATCCGCTGTTAACTTCGCCGTTGAAATGGAGGCATCCGGCGTCAAAACGATAATCTACACGGACATCAAACGCGACGGCATGCTCAAAGGTCCTAATATCGAGGCGACGAGGAAAATAGCCGAAGCCGTCCAGAATGTGCAGATAGTAGCTTCCGGCGGCGTATCGTCCCTACAGGACATCAGAGACCTGAGACCGCTGGAACCGCTGGGCGTCACAAGCGTGATCGTGGGTAAAGCCCTCTACACAGGCGACATCCAGCTTGAAGACGCCATTTCCGCAAGTTCAGACGAGTGAGGAAAATATCCGACAACTGATCAAAATCAGAAGCTATATTTCACCTTTGAATAGATCATATCGTTATCATTGTATTGACCGAAGTTGCCCTCGTGTCCAACAAAAACGTTGGCGCCAAGCAGTATCTCAAAGCCATCTGCCAGATCGTAGGTGATTTTTGGGCGTATCAGGGCATCCTCATTATTCAATCCGATGTAAGAAAATAGCTCTACGTGCAGTGTCTCACGTAGAAAATCTTTACCCGCTAAAAATGTCATCGTGCTTTCAAACTCATCATTAGCGATCTGGTCATCGTGATCCAGTATCGTCTGCTGAATGAATTGAGCGCTTAACCGGATATCCCATAAAGCATAATCCACTCCCAGCAAGTAATGAAGGTAGTCCTTCTCAACAACGCCGTCGGCAAGTGATGGATCATTCGAACTGAAATATTTCCCGCCGTAGTAAGCGCCTTCGCCGCGTACAACAAATCCGCCCAACGTTGCGCTAAAACTTCCGCCTGCAAGAGATAAACGGTGGTGTCTGGGCGTCACAATCAGCGAAGATAACTGATGTGTATTGGGGTCAACGGCTTTAGTAACGTGCATTATTGGGTCATCATCCCACATATACCCGCCCATTATCTCAAAATCTACAAGAGAAGTCAGAGCAGAGTATCTTATAAAGATTTCACTGTTTTCAAGGTTGCCCTTAATTTCCTTCTGGCTGTAGTTAAACGTTGGCTGGATGGGGAAATCTGGCGTGAGCCGCCACATTGAATTTTCTCCCGGCATTTGCGTGGGTGTAAAAACAGGTATCCAGACGACTTCAAAAGTATTATCCCCCAGATAATAGTCCGCCTTCAACGCAGTAATCCCTGTGCGGATTTCATCAAAATCGGGGAGCAGAAATTCCCGCAGATCTTTTGGGGAAACAATGTCAGTGATGAAAACACCATCCCCTTTTCCCCAGATGATCTGCTGTTTGCCCATGCGAATGTCTATTGAGTCAAAGTATATATCCAGATATGCCTCTCGCAAACCAATCTCCAAATCTCTATCAATGTAATGATAAAGGTAGGGATTTGCTTTGAAAGCTACTTTGCCCTTGCTATGCTCAAATTTTAGATCGAAAGTATTCTGAACAATGGAATACTCATTATCACCGTTTAAGAGTACGCCAGTATAATTTCTGGCATAACCGGTCATTTCCAGAGATTGTGCGCTCAGATTTGCCGTAATCAATGTCATTGATAGAAACAGCCAGGTGATCGCACGGTTTTTGCATTTCATTTGAGACCTCTCCGCATCATTCTTTCAGTAAACTTATTATCAGCAATACCGCCGTCAATCTCCACATTTTTCTGTTCCATTTTTGTAGTATGATCTCTCTGGATATTGTGCATTTCGGTGTGAAGAATAATCCAGTATTCATTGATCTTTTCATATTTCTTCACAGCCAAAACCTTCAGTAATTCATCATCCTCATCAAAAAATTCCTTTTTTAGCCCAATCCATTTATCTTTGATGATCCATGTTACGGTTTTGGAATACATATAATCTTCATCTTCAGGGATGCTTTCAACGACGTAGCAGGCTTCACCATTGACATCTTCCTCCCGAAGCAATTTATGCAAATCTTCTGTAGGATGACGGTCACCTAAATCGTCATAGGTAAAATCTGACCCCATGAAGTAATCGCTTTTACTGTCACTGGAGATCCTTTTTACCTTTTTCAAAGCAGGGAGATAGATCCACTGGTCGTCATCCTTCCCCTCCTCATCGTAACTCCAACTCATAAAAGATGTGTTGCGTACATCTGCCGGAGAGATGAAGAACATTATCTTTTTCTCCATTTTGTCAAAATCTTTAGAGAACTGTTTAATCTCACGCACTCGCTGATCACCTCGGGAATTGATCAAGCTCATAGTTAAATCCGCCTGCACATCCTTTCCCGTAGGGCGGTTGTAAACGTTTTCGATAATCTTCAGCCCGGTGATTTCCTCTTGAGCAAGAATGGAAGTTGCTGCGGCAATAGAGATCGCTATAATAACGATGCAAGTTTTCTTGATAACCATCTTGTACCTCCTTTGGCAGCGGTGTTATATCTAGCTCTTAACTATTTGTGTCCCCATAATCTTAACACCATTGCGTGTCTTCATTGATATGGTTGCTGGCACAGTAATAAGGCACTGCCCCGCTTTAATGGTTGCCTTTTCTGAATTAACCTTTACTTCTGCTTCCCCTTCCAAAACGTAAAACATAACATAAGAAGCCATTTCACAATTTGGTATCTCTCCACCGGGTGGGAGATCAACGAGTCTTACATTGAACTCCTCGGCTTCATGAAACACATTTATGGCTCTTTCCTCGTATGAATGTAACGCCATTGTTTTGAGGTCGTATATCTGCATAGTTTTCGTCTCCTATTCTGTGGATCAGCAATCTAAAATACTTAACTGCTCTTCCTGTTTTGTTTGTCTTTGCTGAAATAGATATTCGTTCGATACAGCAATAGAAACATGATAGTAACTGTTCCGAGGAAGCTGGTAAACATATTCAGGGATACCAATGCTCCCAGTGTACGGTTGGGCGGAAATACGGAAAACAACAACACCAGAAAGCCAGCAATAACAACAATGGCGTTGAAAGCGATGGCACGGCCAGAATGGTGCATGGTACGTCGTATTGTCAAGTTTTTATTGCCAGTTTCAGCGGCATATATTTTGTATCTTTCGATAAAATGGACGGCGTAATCAATGCCAATTCCAATAGCGATGCTGGATATTAAAGCGGTAGTGGTACTCAGCGGGATGTCCAATAACCCCATAATGCCAAAACTGATTACCGCTGTAATGATGATAGGGACGGAACCGATAAGTCCAACGGCTAATTTCCTGAACATGAGAGTTAGCAGTACAACGATGACAACAAGCGATACCAGCAGGCTTGATATTTGTCCTTTCAATATCAAATCTGTAAATACCAACCCTTTATAACCTGAGCCAGCATAATTGATCTCAACCTTCTTACTCTTGAAGTCCTGTTCATATTTTTCAATAACTGCGATAGCGCTTTTGATGGACTTGGAGTTATCGCTTTTCAACTGAATTGTCAGATTGGCTCTTTTATAATCATAATCCACCACTTCCCACAGGTTTTCCGGATCGCCGGACATTTCGTATAAAAGCAAATACTGGGCGATTAAATCCTGCGAGCCTGGGATACGATCATGTTCTGCGCTATCGGCGTGCATCACCTTATTCATCCGCTTAATATAGTCGCTCAGGGCAAAAGAGTTCCCAACTACCGCGAGGTTTTCAACCTCTGTCTGAAGCTTATCAACCATCTCCAGTATTGCGGGATTTTTGAAGCTGTCCTTGTCTTTTCCCTCCAGAACAACGTTCAGGGTAGAAGTGCCGCCAAAATGCTCGTTGATGAATTTATCGGTAAGAACAATGTCGCTGTCTTCCTCAAATTTCTCCAGGAAACTGGAATTGATCCAGACCCTTCCAACACCGATGATCGAGATAACAACAATGATGATGGTCGCGATAATTGTCAGGAGTTTATATTTGACAACCTTATCGGCGAAAGAATACGCGAAGCGCTCTTTATTTTCTGATGTGTCCTTTTTTTGTCTCTTCTGTCTGGGCAAACCGAAGATCATTATCCCCGCAGGAATCAGAACGAGCGAAAAAAACATCGCCGCCATCACGCCAAAGGCAGTAAATAGACCAAAATACTTGATGGGATAGACCTGGGATGTCAAAAGGGAGATGAATCCCACGGCAGTAGTTACAGAAGTCATCACTACCGGTTTCCACATCCCATGAATCATATCTATAGTGGCTTCCTTTTTCGAGGCATCAGGATTTTCGCTCAAGAATAAACGTAGATGACTATAGAGGTGAATCCCGTCAGCGACACCGATAGCGATTAGCATCACTGGAATCATTGTAGAAACCGCATAAATAGGTATGCCAACAGCCGCCATTAAACCGAATGTCCAGACTGTACTGAAAAGCACTACTAGCAAAGTAAAGATGGTATTTCTGACGCTGCGCATTACCAGCAACAGTACCACGATAATGACCAGTATAACAATCGGCACCATGCGCTTCATATCTCGCGGACCAAGATAAGCCATAGTTCCTTCTACGATTGGTCTACCAGCCACGTATAGTTTTTCAGGGCCATTGTATTTTTTTGCCAAAGCCAGAATACGCTGGTAAAACTCCTGCGAAAAGACATCATCGCCTATCCGCGCGATAATGACCGATACTTTCTCATCGGTAGAGACCAGGCGTCCGAAGACCATTTCATTGCTGCGAACCTTATGGCGCAAATCCTCCAAAGCCTCGGCAGTTTCAGGAACTTTTTTGAAAAAGGCTTTAACATCCATTCCTTCTTCCGTGCCAATAATGTTGTCCGCAGTATAGAGCGAGGTAACATCTCTTTTTTCGATCTCCTTCATCTTCTGTAGTTCTTTCGTCAGGTCTTTTATTTTCTCTATGGTTCTCGGATTATAGATTCCGTCTTTGCTCTCAATGGCAATGATAATGCCATCCTTGATATTGAACCATTCCTCAGCCTGATTACTATATACAAAGGCGGAATGCTTCTGAGGCATATATTTGTCCAGATCGGTTTCCATGCGAGTATTGATTCTCATCACAATGAAAAATCCGGCTGAAATAATCAAAATCACCGCCAGAGTCAGCCAGGGAAATCTCAGAAGCCTATTTAGAATCTTTTCCATATTCTCTCCGTTCCATTCTGGTTCCTGCCAGTATTAACTATCACAATGGCTGAAACAAATCACAGCAGCTTAGTTTGCGTTGTTGGTTTTGGCACTTTCACTACCAATATCCTTGCTATCTCATCAGTTTCATTATAAATACAATGCGGGATTTTTGCAGGACTCTCAATTAAGTGATCAGCAGAGACTGTTTTCCTTTCCTTGCCGACTTCAATGGTTGGCTCTCCCGCCAGAACGTAGAAAAAAACATCCACTGGCGTAATATGCGGCTTTAGCTTCTCTCCAGCTTCAAGGGTGATATGGACTGCTACTGCGTGCTCAGTATCATAGATCGCCCCTGCTTTAACATTGTGGACATTTTTCATTGTTGGGACATTTTTGGCATCAATGATCTTCATTCCCTACTCCTTTTGAATGAGCTTTTTTAATGACTCCCAGAGCATTTTACCCTCTTCTTCCAGATCAAACTCGAATTTGGATAAACGCCATCTGGTTACAATCAAACGCAACGAACCCATAATAATTAGACTCAATTGCTCCTTTGGTATGTCGCCTCGAAACTCATTTTTCTTGAAGCCATTTTCAATGATCTCAAGAAGATAAGCCCGGTTCGTATTCATGATCTTGAAAACTTTTTCCGATAATCTCCTGTCGTTTTGAAATATCTCTTCGGAAAAAAGGACAGCCGCCAGCGCTGGATTGGCTGCAAATAGCTTAAAATGCCGGAGAAAGATTGATTCAATTTTCCCGATTTCAGATTTGTCAGGAGTTACAGGTTTTTCAAATAGAATTCTGTTGTTCTGCTGGAAATAAGTTAGTATTCCTAACAAAATATCCATCTTGCTTTCAAAATGCCGATAGATAGCCGGCTCAGAAATTCCGATAATCTTCGATAAGTTCTTTATAGTGAGTTTCTGTATACCTTTTTCATCAATAAGTTTTATTGACGCATCAATTATCTCTTTTTGCCTATCTGTGAAGTCAGTCATAACATACACCTACCTAGTTAGTTAATGTTCACTAACTAAAAGTATAACAAAAATAATCGCCCTTGTCAAGTAATTTTGTCTGACCTGCGATTTGGAAAGGTAAGCGGGCATTAAGCAGTTTTTGGTCAAAAATGCCTATTTTAGCCCGAGAAAGCGCATTAACATTGGGTTTTGCATTAGCATCTGTAGAGTAGGACGGGGCAGGAAGCCTCGCGCATTACGTGCTCAGTTATACTGCCGAGCAGGAACTCGCGAATGTTGTGGCCGTATGCGCCCATAGCGATGAGATTGACGTTGTTGTCTTTTGCGGCTAGAAGGATCTCCGCCGCCGGAACGCCATCTTTCAGCAAAGTATCCACCTGAATTCCGTATGCTTCCAGATAACGCTTCGCTTCTTCCAGAACGGGCGTTCCCTTTTCCAGATCATCAGACACTACCAGCGCCGTTATCGGAACTTCCAGATTCATGGCGAGATCAGCCGCGACGCGAATCATGTGATTTGCGCTTTTACCACTGTCATAAGCCATCAGCATCCTGTCAATCGGCTGATATTCCTTCGACACCAGCAGAACAGGCTTGTCAGCCTGACGCACCACTGTTTCAGCCACAGACCCCAGCAGTGGCCCCGCCCATTTCCCGCTTTCGCCGTGTTTCCCCATGACGATCAGATCGGCGATTCTGGCTTTATCGCAAATAGCTTTCCCCACGATTCCCATTGAACTGGACGTATTACAGCGCACGCCAGCGGTTTCACACGCTTCCTTTAGCTCTTTCAGGACAATCTTGCCCTTGTCCTGCAAAACCTCCTCCAACTGGCTTGGGACAAGGCTTACTATGTTGCCCAGATCAGCTATCAACTGACCCTGTGTGAGCTTGACATTCACCACAGACAAACCGTGAATCGTCGCTTTATACAGCTTCGCCAGTTCGATGGCGTATTTCGACGCCGTCAGGCTGTAATCCGAACCGTCCGTCGGGAGCAGTATATTTTTTAGCATCCCTCAAACTCCTAGATCGTCATTTATTTCCTTCTGGTAGTTTTCAATCTTGCAGTTTTCAATATCACTGACAATCACAGGCTGATTCAGGCAGGACGACTCAAAAACCGCCATGCAGATAGCCTGATCCTTGAAGCCTTCGACGCCATCCACTTCGGGCTTATTGCCGTTGAGAATCGCGTCGGCGAAATCCTTGAGTTCGATAGCAACGGTGTCGGCTATCCCGCTGGGGAAGAGCTTTTCCTTCTCGTGTTCGCTTATGGACTCCATGAACAGCTTCTGGAGTTCTTCCCCGTTCATGGTCTTTTTTCGCGTCGATAGATTGCCGCCCATGTCTATGGAGCCTTCACTGCCATGTATCACCTGTCCGCCGAATCCCCTGCCCGGAGCGGCGCGGCACGTTGTCCATTGAACGATGACGTCACCCTCGAATTTTATGATGGCGAAGGTGGTGTCTTCAACCGTAACGTCCACGCGCCCTTCCATAGTGTCAGGTTTTTCGTATCTGTACGGCATGTAGGCTTTCGACATGGCGAAGACTTCCTGAGCTTCGGTTCCCAAATGGTATCTGAATAGGTCGGTGAAATGTACGCCGCCATCGAGTATCCATCCCGCGCCGGCATCCGCTTTGGAATCGCGCCAGCCCCACGTGCCCAGATGTTCGCCCACGTCCTGCCAGAAGAATATGCGCGGCTTGCCGATCATGCCTCTCCTGACAGCCCATTTTACGGCTCTGTGCGAGCGAGAGCGCCTGTAGTTTTCAGCCACCGCCAGCGTCGCATTATTCCGTCGCGCTGCGTCCAGAATCAGACGCCCGGTGCGCATGGTAATCGCCAGCGGCTTTTCGATGATAACGTGCTTCCCCGCCTCCAAACATGCCACAGCCAGCGTATGATGCGCGCTGTGTAGGGAGCAAATGTCAACCGCGTCAAGGTCGGGTTCTTTGTCCAGCATTTCCATCACATCGGTGTAAACGTTGGGCGTTGTGCCCTGAAATCCCTCAACCTCTTTTGCCCGCCCTGCGGCTCTTTCTTCGACAATGTCACAAGCGGCTATGACATCAAACATTTTCACGTCGTTTTCCCAGAGGGTTTTTAAGCCTCTCGTATGCGCGCCTGACATTCCGCCGCAGCCAAGCATTGCCATTCGTATTTTCTCAGCCATGTAGTTGTCTCCTCAAAGAGATCAAATGTTTAGACCCCGCAAAACCTCGCCCGCTCGTTGGAATCCGGTTTCTCCACTTGTCAGAACCGGGACGCCGAATTCCTTTATACAATCAAGATACGACAGCTTGAAAACGGTCATTGACAACTGCGCCAGCACGACGATGTCAATTTTTTCCTGTCCGCGCTTTTCTCTTATAGCTTGAGCGATTATCTCGTTGTGCGCTTCGATATCGCCCTCGCCCAAAAGGTGATACGCTTCCTCGACTATCGCCCCGGCGAAGGACGGTTTTACCCCAAGTCGCTCGGCGGTTTCCTCAAGAAGCGACCGCGTGCTTTCGACAGTCGGTCCATGCGTGGCGACGATCAGTATTTTCCCC
>Ga0255402_1011_pt1 | contig 26698 bp, 22 predicted proteins | sample ANMaggSeSYBR01D4_FD_182125 | JGI IMG/M metagenome (GOLD analysis project Ga0255402, IMG submission 182125) | Sediment cell enrichment communities from methane seep in Santa Monica Basin, California, United Staets - ANME aggregate JGI... | ecosystem: Environmental > Aquatic > Marine > Cold seeps >...
GACGGTAGTTACCACCGAACTGTTTAGAACAATCGCTGAGAAATTCGGTTGCGAAGTTATCGGCGATCTGCTGGTCGGCTTTAAATACATAGCTGAGGAAATACGGAAGCTTGAGGAGAAAGGCGAGGCGGAGCGTTTCGTTATCGGCACGGAGGAAAGTCACGGCTACTTGGTGGGCACTTACGCACGCGATAAGGATGCCGCGCCGGCTGCTGTGCTGTTATGCGAACTTGCAGGAAAGCTGAAAAAGGAAGGCAGGACAATAATTGATTATCTGAATTCTGCATATAAGGAGTACGGCTATTACAGAACCGCCCTTTTCAACATAATACTACGCGGAGCGGAGGGCAAGGGTAGCATTGATATGATACAGGAAACCCTGCGCGAAAATCCGCCTTCGGAGATCGCTGGATACAGAGTCGCACGATTCGACGATAAATGGAAGGGCGCGCCGCACACATCGCCAACTGATACCACCTCGCGCAACGTCCTGATTTTTGAGCTTGAATGTGCTGAAAAGCTGATGAAAGTGACTGTGCGTCCATCGGGCACCGAGCCAAAAACTAAGGTCTATTTTGAGATCGGCGGGGAACCGCCTGGACTGAACGCAACTGATAAAGAGCTTGAGATGGAAAAACAGCGCGTTATGGCGCTTGTCAGCGAACTTGAGAGAGATATGATGAAGCGATGCTACTCCATCATTGACGTTGACATGCCTGAAAGAAGCCTCGCTCTAAGCTCGCTGTTGCCAGTTGACGTCAAGCAGGCATATTTCAAGATTGAGGAGGAGATAATAAGCCTGAAATCGGCAGTCGAAGCCGGCGCGATGGAGAAAGATGAGGCTCAAAAGCGGATTGATGATATGCTGCTCATCTTCGGCGCGGACCCTGTCGAAAAGATCACCAAAGCCTTTGAAATGAGAACTGGCGTGCCGCTCAATGAATTTCTTATAGGATGACAAAATTATGAAATCGCTAATTATTTCCGATATTCACGCCAATCTAGCGGCATTTGAGGCGATCCTGAACGCGGAGGCTTCCTGGGATACGTTGATTTTTCTGGGCGATGCTGTGCTGGCGGGTCCAGAACCCGACGAGGTAATTTCACTGCTTTCGAGTCTCGACGCAATCTGCGTCATGGGCAACCATGATCGGGAAGTGCTTGAACTGGATCGCAATGCAACCATGACCAGCCCCGCCGGAACGTGGAGCAAGTGGCATCGTGAAAACATCTCAAAGGATAATCTCGACTTTCTTGCAGGTTTCCGGAATTCCTATGTTCTGGAAACCCAGGGCTTGGTTTTGAGGCTCACTCATGGATGTCTTTCTCGCGACATGGGGGGACGCCTCTGGCCCGATTCAGATCTGGCGGTCTATGCGTCACTGGCAAGCCAGTATCCGGAGCCATACATCCTGCTAGGTCATTCGCACGTGCAATTCCAGAAAACCTGCTGTGGGGCAACCTTTGTCAATCCCGGTTCAGCGGGCGCGCCCTATCTGGGACATCCATTAGCTTGTTACGCGGTGATGCAGGACGGTCAAATAACGCTGAATGCCATACCATACGACGTGGAGAAAACCTGCCGAACAATGGAAAGCCGCGCGCGTGGCGTTGTGGAAGAAGCCTTTATCGAAGATTGGAAGGAATGTTGGCGAACCGGGCGGCTGCCTTCCCGCTACTTTATCCGGGATTACACCCCTCTCCGCAATCAAGGGTATCGGTGACTGAGGTTTTGTGCTTGATTTTTTTGGTTATTGACTCAACAGTTCTGTGGTGATATGATATTCAGGCGCAGAGTTAATGATCCAAAATTCATTACACAAGCTGGAGGTTGTTATGTCCGAGTATCGAGTTGGAATAGTTGGCTGCGGCGGCATATCCCGCGTGCACGCCAGAGCATATAAGGCTATAGAAAACACAGAAATCGTCTGCTGTGCCGACATCAAAGAGGAAGCCGTAAACAAGTTCGGCGAAGAACTGAACATACCTGAGAATGCCCGTTATTTGAGCCATGAAGCCATGCTGGAAGCTGAGGAATTGGACATCATAAGCGTATGCACATGGCACGAACCCCATGCGCTCATCACTATTGACGCTTGCAAAGCGGGCGTAAAGGGAGTACTATGCGAAAAACCGATGGCTACTAGCCTCGGCGCCGCCGATGCCATGCTGGAAGCGGCGGCGGCGAGCGGCACAAAAATCGCCGTCGGGCATCAAGGGCGTTTTCGACCGGTAAATATAACAGCCCGGGAACTGATCCAATCGGGAGCCATCGGTCAGCCAACAGCCGCATTTCGCGGGTCCGGCGGCGGTTTGCTCAATAACGGCACACACGCCATTGACGGCGTCTGCTACCTTCTGGGCGATCCGAAAGCTGAATGGGTCATGGGACAGGTTTCCCGACAAACAGATAGATGGGAGCGCAGAGTTCGCATCGAGGACTGCTGCGCCGGGATTATATGCTTCGAGGGCGGCATGAGGCTTGTCATGGAGAGCGATATACCCAAACCGGAGCTTTCAGGACCGAGCATATACGGAACTGAGGGGTCTATCAGGATAGACAAAGACGTTGTCTATCTCATGAACAGCGATAAAGCTGGATGGCAGGAGATCAAGGCGGGACAGCCTGTGGAAAAACCGGATGAAGCCGTCATGCAAGCAGGCTGGTCGGCTCCGGCGGAGTCGTCGCCAACTCAGGTGGCTGAACTCATCGCCTGCATCGAAGGCAAAATCGAGGAGCATCGAAATTCCGGACGCCACGCTCGCGCTACTGTGGAGATCATGATGGCTATCTACGAGTCTCTGCGGATTCAGAACGTGGTGCATCTGCCGCTGGAAACCAAAGAATCGCCGCTGGAACTAATGATTGACGACGGCACGCTTTCCGTTACCAAACAGGGTAAATATGATATTCGAGTGCCGTTTTAGATGATGACAGGAGGTAGAAATGAAAAAGGCATTTGCTTTCGTTATTGTTCTAACTTTATGTATGGGGTTTGTGGGAACGCTGGCGGCTGACAGTAAGCTGAAAGCCGCATTTGTCTATGTAGGTCCCATCGGCGACGGCGGATGGACTTATGCTCATAATGACGGCAGGAAGGCGCTGGAAAAACTTGGCGTCAAAACTGCCTATGTGGAAACTGTGCCCGAAGGAGCGGAAGCGGAAAGAATCATCACCCGATTTGCCGCTGAAGGCTACGACGTGATCTTCACCACAAGCTATGGCTACATGGACACCACCATTGACGTGGCAAAGAAGTTTCCCAAAGCGATTTTCGGTCATTGCTCCGGTTTCAAACGGGCAGAGAACGTCTTTACATACTTCGGAAGGATGTATCAGCCCAAGTACCTGTCTGGCATCATTGCTGGCAAGGTGAGCAAGACAGGCAAGATCGGCTACGTCGCTCCACACCCCATCCCGGAAGTTATAAGGCACATTAACGCCTTCGCTCTGGGAGCAAAAAGCGTCAATCCGTCTGCCGCCATCCACGTCGTCTGGACTGGCGCGTGGTTTGACCCCGGACGCGAAAAGGAAGCCGCAGTAGCTCTCATGGATGCTGGCTGTGACCTCATTGCCAGCGGCGCGGACAGTCCCGCCGCCATGCAAGCCGCAGAAAGGCGCGGGTTCTACTCGTTTGGATACGACAGCGACGGGAGAGCTTTCGCGCCCAAGTCCTTCCTGACAGCGCCCATCTGGGACTGGTCGGTGATCTACGAGGACATTGCGAAGAAGGTCGAAGCTGGCTTCACCGACTGGAAAAATCTGGACTACTGGGATGGCCTGGAGTCCGGCATCGTGAAACTCGCCCCTCTCAGCGACCTCGTTCCCAAAGACATCAAAACTCTGATCGCCGCCGAAACCGAAAAACTCAAGAAGGATGACAACATCTTCGTCGGTCCCATTAAAGACCAGAGCGGCGCGGTCAAAGTTGCCGAGGGCGTTAAACCGACAGACGGGGAACTCCTGAGCATGAGATGGTTCGTAGAGGGCGTGGTGGGGACTATCCCCGAATGATAAAGCGTTTGGAGGCGCATTATGCAAATTCTGAAACTGTCTTGTGAAATCGATCCAGATGGACACTTGCGCCTTGATTTGCCGACTCAATTGCCGGAAGGCTGTATCGAGGTTGTTGTAGTGATTAACCCGGCTCAAAAGACGCACGAAGCGAGAAAATATGACTTTTCCGATCTGGCGGGAAAATTGGCGTGGCATGGAGATGCAGTCGCCGCTCAGAGGAGTCTGCGCGATGAGTTGATGTGATAGAGTTATCACCAGAGCAAGATGAATTGATTGACCTGACCATCGAAGTGCGACAGCGATATCGCATAAGACTCCCTGATGCGATCATTGCTGCCACGGCGATCCAATGTGGAGCCAGTCTCGTCACGGCGGACAAGCGGTTTCAGAATGTTCATGAGTTGAATGTTGTTGGTTTTACATGAGCGAAACTTTCTTTACGCGAGAGCATGATCACTCAAAATCTGACGAGGGAGGTGATACCCTAAACGATATTATAAAACGGGAATGAAAGAATCGCTTGAATCATGGAAAAAACAAGGGATTGCACGGGGGAGAGGCGTATTGTCCTTAAACTTTCATTCCGTAGTTTCCCCATTTTTAGAAGGGCATTTGACAGTGCCCAATTCCAATAACAGGAGGATAGAAATGAGAAGACTAAGGTCATTGGTTCTGAGCTTGGTTCTAGTAGGATTGTTGTGCAGCGTATCTTATGCCGCCTGGGTGAGTGAGGATATCGGGACCACCGACGTTGGCTCAACCGATCAGGCTGGCGATGATTTTACGCTCATGTCCGGTGGCGCCGACATCTGGGGTAATGCTGATGGTTTCAGGTTTGTGTATCAGGAGGTCTCAGGTGACTTTGAACTCACTGCTCAACTTGTCTCCCTTGAAAATACTAACGCTTGGGCAAAAGCCGGAGTCATGGCTCGTGGGAGCAACGCTCCTGAATCCTGGTTTGCCTGGTCATTCGTGACAGCAGAAAACGGCATGTCATTTCAATGGCGACCGACGGATGGTGATAGATCGTATCCAGATGGCAGTGGTATAGCTGGCGCTGCGCCTTATTACATAAAGTTGGTACGCCAGGGAAATAGTTTCTTCGGTTACAGGTCTGAGGATGGTGTTACATGGGAAGAAAACCACACTCAAGACCAACCGAATACCGTCGAGATTGTTGACGCGCCTGACACAATTCTGATCGGATTGGCGCATACTTCGCACTCAGCAGGGAACATCGGAGAAACGGTGTTTGCCCATGTGTCACTTAGCGGCGAAACCGCTGTCATGCCGAAAGAGAAAGTGGCTCTAACCTGGGGCGCCATTAAAGCATATTAGAATCTGAACTCCGAGTTTTAGAGAATAAGGTTCGGAGGGAAGACCTCATTTTCCCTCTGAACCTCTATGAAGTTGGGAAATCGGATTCTATAGGTTAGCGGAGGATTTCGTTATGAATTCAAATCGGCGAATAAGTATAATGTTGGCGTTGCCAGTATTGTTGGTTATAATAGTCGGAGCCTATGCTGCCGATTGGACAAGCGAGGACATTGGAACCGCGGAGAATACGCCGGGAACCACTGATTATAATGCCGCTTCGGGTCTGTGGACCATCGAGGCAGATGGAGACGATATCTGGGGTAATGCTGATGGGTTCAGGTTCATCTATCAAGAAGTATCAGGCGACTTTGAGATGTCCTGTCAGATGCTTTCTATACAGAACACAAATGTCTGGGCTAAGGGCGGCGTGATGGCGCGTAGTAGTGCAACGGCTCCCGCAGCTTACGCTTTCACATTTGTGACAGTAGGGAATGGCACTTCGTTACAGTGGAGGCTCACGGATGGTGACCGCGCTTGGCCGGATGGCGCCGGCATAGCCGGAACTGCGCCTTATTACGTGAAGCTGGTGCGTGAAGGTAATATGTTCTTCGGCTTCAGGTCCATGGATGGTGAGGATTGGGAAGAAAACCATACTACAGGACAGGCAAGTGAGGTCGAAGTAGTGATGGAAGACCCGATTCTGGTGGGGTTAGCCTTGACATCGCACTCCGCCGGCGTGCTTTGTGCCGCAGAATTTGATAGCCTGGAGGCAAGCTTTTTTAATCAGCCTGTTGAATCTGGTGGAAAACTGCCTATCACCTGGGCTGAAATAAAACATTGCCGTTAAATTAAATCGGTAGTTCCGTGGTTAAGTGAGGATTTTCGACTTTTGACTTGACCAATGGATTCCCGCGTTCGCGGGAATGACAAAACACATAATTTGTCATTTCCGTACATAACCTGTCATTCCCGCGAACGCGGGAATCCACAAAGAGGTTTATCTGCGCGATGAATAGGGGGTTAAGATGAAAGGACGAGAGCGATTCCTAACCGCACTGTCTAACGAAAAGCCCGATCATCTGCCCTGTCAGGTTCACGCGTGGATGGGGTACTATCTCAACACTTATCTAAACGGCGCGGATCAGTACGAGGCATACGCGCGTTTCGGCATGGATCCGGTGATCTATGCTGGACCCAGATACGTTTATGATCCATCGGATATGTCAAACTGGCAGGCGGAGCATCGTGACGCGGGAACGAAATCAAACAACGAAAGGTTTTCAGCGCAGACGATCACCACGCCATCTGGAACGCTTACGTCTCAAAGCGCGAGTAACCAGTTTACGGGATGGACGACGGAATATCTCATCAAAACTGAGGAAGATTTCGAGATATGGGATAAGCACGTACCGATTCCTATCGCGGTTGACTGGTCTCCCGTTGTGGACGCAAAACGCAGGATCGGCGATACGGGAATTACTCGCGGCGGTTTCTTCGACTTCGGGCAGGGAAGCCCCTGGCAGAGCTTTTGCACGCTGTATGGAACCGTAAACACTATCATGGCGGCGATTGATAAACCAGAATGGCTTCATCGCGTTCTTGAATCAATGCTCCAGAAAAAACTCCGCGTCATTGAAATCGCCGGGAAATTCGAGCTTGACCTGATTGAAACTGGCGGCGGGGCTGGCTCAAACACGGTTATCAGCCCGGCTATTCATCGGGAGTTCTGCCTGCCATACGATCAGCGTCAACACGCGGCTATGCACGAAGCTGAGGCGAAAGTCGTTTATCATCTGTGCGGCGGACTGATGCAGTTGCTGGAAACGGTTGCTGAAAACGGCGCGGACGGACTGGAAACCATGACGCCCCCAAGCATGGGCGGAGACTGCGACCTCGCCGAAGCCAGCCAGCGCGTCGGCGACCGATTATTCTTCATCGGCGGCTTCGATCAAAACAGGGGCTTTGAGAAGGGAATTCCAGAAGTCGCGGCTGAAATGGTCAAAGAGCTTCACGCCGCCTGCCCCGACGGAGGATATATCTGCTGTCCCTCTGATCACTTCTTTTTCGGCGCGCTGGAAAATATACAGGCGTTCGTGGATGCCGCCAGACAATGCGTATATTGATACGAGTTTTTCAGTTATCATAGTAGAACGAGGCTGCCAGCCCGTTTCCGAACAACGGGCTGGCAGCCTCGTTCTACTCGTCAAGTTCCGTCCGTAACTGAAAAACTCGTAATATTGAGATCGCTCCTCAATGAAAGCTGTAGAACTGAGATCAATAACAAAGCGTTTCGGCGGAACAACCGCGAATGACAATATCAGCCTGGACTTGGAACAGGGCGAAATTCACGCCGTCTTAGGAGAGAACGGCGCGGGGAAATCTACCCTGATGAACATTTTATCAGGGCTTTACCAGCCTGACAACGGCGAGATATTCGTGCGCGGTCAGGAGATGCGTTTCAAATCGCCCAGGGATGCTATTGGCGCTGGCGTAGGGATGATCCATCAGCATTTCATGCTGGTTCAATCGCACACCGTTCTGGATAATATCATTCTTGGAACCCGCCTCCCCATTTTTCTGAACAGAAAGAAACTGGCTGACGAAATCTCGGATTTCTGTAGGCGTCTCAATTTCCGCATTGACCTGAACGCCTATATATGGCAAATTTCCACAGGCGAACAACAGCGAGTGGAGATAGTCAAAGCGTTGTATCGCGGCGCGAATATCCTGATACTCGATGAACCCACCGCCATTTTAACCCCACAGGAATCGGAAAACCTGTTCCATGTCCTGAGAGCGATGAAAAGCGAGGGCTATTCCATTGCGCTCGTATCCCACAAGCTCAACGAAGTCCTGTCCATAGCGGACAGAATAACAGTTCTACGCAGAGGCAAACTGATAGACACGATCTCCAACCAGAACGTACAAAAAGAGGAACTGGCGAAGCTAATGGTTGGTCGGAATGTCGTGTTCGGCGTGGAAGAGCGGCGCGATAAAGACGGCGAGGCGGCGGTAATTCTAAGGCTGGAGGACGTGACCGCCAGAAACGACCGACGTTTAATAGCTCTGGATGGCGTGTCTCTGGCTTTACATTCGGGCGAAATACTGGGAATAGCCGGCGTCGCTGGCAACGGTCAATCGGAATTGACGGAAGCCATAACCGGTCTCAGAAGAGTGGAGTTCGGGGACGTTTATGTGTCAGGAAATGCCGTCGCTAACAGCCCCGTGAGGGAGATCATCCAGATGGGGGTAGCATATATACCCGAAGACAGGATTGACGTGGGAACGATAGGAACTCTCGGAATACCTGACAATATCTTGTTGAAGCGTCACGACCTGTTCTCATTTTTCAACGCCGTTGAGATCAGCATTTATTCAAAGGACTTGGTGGGCAAATATGATGTCGCATACTCTGATCTCCGCACCCCCGTGAGCCATCTTTCAGGCGGCAACCTCCAGAAGCTGATCCTCGCCAGAGAACTCAGAGAAATACCGAAACTGCTGATCGCCGCGTATCCTACAAGGGGATTGGATGTGGGAGCCATCGAATACGTCAGAAAAGTCCTGATGGATTGCAGAAATAATGGGTCGGCGATACTCCTGATCTCGGAAGACCTGGATGAGCTATTGAGTTTGTCGGACAGAATCGCTGTCATGTACGAGGGCAAGCTTACACTCATGCCGACCAGAGATGTTCATGAAATTGGGCTGGCGATGGCGGGATCGTGAGCGAAGCCTTTAGAACTTATCCGATAACCTACTCAATTTACGACTTTTCCAGTTAGCGCACGTTTTTACTGTCATTGCGAGCGAAGCGAAGCAATCTCACCCGCCAGACCGCGAGATTGCTTCGCTTCGCTCGCAATGACAATATATGTGAGTTTCGGCAAAAATTGTAGAAACCCAGTAATCACAGGGGTTCTGAGGGATGTTCTTTAGAATTTACCTACACTTCATCCGAAATGGGAAGCTGCGCCTGGTGATTCCAGAAGTACCGATAAATGCCCGCTAATACTGGGAAAGTTGGCCAAGAATGCCATAGACAATAACTGGGGGTTTTTGCTAAGATAAGAGCCAGATAGCAGGTGGTTTTGTAGGTGACATGTTGTTTTGCCAATGACTTTTTCATTCCGAGAGGTGATTTCATGGCCGGCTATTCCTATTTCGATTATGACCAGATGATTCTATTAGGAATCGAGGTCCACAGTGGTGAATTGGAGCTTCTCCAGCAGGTAGTAGATACGTATGACTGGAAATCAATGGAAAAGGAAGTAGAACCGAAGTTCAGAGAATTTGCTTTAGACTTCCGAGATCAGAAACACTCTTTTGTATGTGCCCGTAAGGATGAACTGGATGAAGATTTGCAGGAGAGTTTTCCCTTTCAAACTGATTCACTCCCTTCGGACGAAGATAGAGTGTCTGTTCGCTCGGATGAAAGAGAGATTTAAGATGCGGCGCGTCTACGAATGTGGAGTTGGCAATATTCTAGGCCACATACACAAGTTCATGAATCTCATCCATATTCTCGCAAATGTAACGGGAACTTATGGGGTGTAGGATTCAGAACGAGGAGGTGATGGAAAATGGAAGAGGCTTAAGGCGGAGTCCGCCACAAAGGGAAGAAATTGTAGGAGAAGTGAGATTTTTGTTGACTTGGTAGCGAAGTTTTTGTAAAATACCGACGACGAGAGTTTACAGGACCTACAGCGAAAGCTGTTGGATTTCAATTAGTGCCGTTGGTGACCTATCTTAGGCCCGGGCTTTATCCTGGGCTATCAGGACGAGGAGGAGTAATATCCATGAGGATACAGAAAGGTGTATATGGCAAAGCGACTACTTTCATTTGTGCATCAAGTTACATGATTCTTATTGGGCTTTCGTGGCTGTCCGGGATGAGTCTGGCAGTAGAGGACACATGGACAAAGAAAGTTGACATGCCAACCGCAAGATATGTTCTGTCTACCAGTGCGATGGACGGGAAAATCTATGCCATCGGAGGAGACCCTGGTGCCTCAACTGTGGAAGTCTACAACCCAGCGACTGATACCTGGACAACGAAAGCTGATATGCCGACAGCGAGATCATGTTTATCCACCAGCGTGGTGGATGGGAAAATCTATGCCATCGGGGGTGTGCCAAGTCAATGGGCGTCAGCTCTTTCGACCGTGGAAGCCTACGACCCAGCGACGGACACCTGGATGAAGAAAGCCGACATGCCAACCGCAAGAATGTTGCTATCCACCAGCGTGGTGGATGGGAAAATCTATGCCATTGGAGGTGCGCCACGTAAGGGAGCGTCAGCTTTTTCGACTGTGGAAGCCTACGACCCAGCGACGGACACCTGGACGAAGAAAGCCAACATGCCAACCGCAAGAGGAGCTTTGGGCACCAGCGTGGTGGACGGTAAGGTCTATGCCATTGACGGGCAAACTGGTATGGCAACCGTGGTTTCCACTGTGGAAGCGTATGACCCAGCGACGGACATTTGGACGAAGAAAGCCAACATGCCAACCGCAAGAGGGGGTTTGGGCACCAGCGCGGTGAATGGAAGGATCTATGCCATCGGAGGTTGGAAGGTTGGCCCACTCTCGACCGTGGAAGTCTACGACCCAGTAACAGATACTTGGACGGGCAAAGCCAACATGCCAACCGCAAGAGTGTATTTATCCACCAGTGCGGTGGATGGGAAAATCTATGCCATTGGGGGAGGGCCAGCACATGGAGTGCGTTTTTCAGCAGTGGAAGAATATGACACTGGGTTTGTGCCCCTACCGCTAGACAAGACGGGTGTTGATGCGGAATGCAAGTTGGCAACAACATGGGGAAGGATTAAGCGGCGAGAGACTTAAACGCTTGGTGTAAATTGACTTTCCGGGTCTGTCAATAGTTTTGTGTAAACAGCCTCCGTCCCACTTTCATAGATACGCCTGAATTCTTTCGCCGAAATGGATGGATAACTGAGCCAGGACCCCTGACCAGTTCCGCTGCTTCATAGTCCATTTCTTCACAACTTCCTGTGTTGCCAGATAAAGCAGTTTCAGTGCTGTTGTGTCTGTGGGGAACAGGCTGCGGTTCTTGGTTACCTTCCGCAACTGGCGATTGAAGCTCTCTATGGGATTCGTGGTGTAGATCAAACGCCGAATCTCGTCTGTAAACCGGAACATTGTTCTGATCCTGTCCCAGTTCCGATCCCACGTGCTCACTGCCAGGAGATACTGACCTCCCCACTCCGCCTTCAGTTCATCCAGTGCCATAAGCGCCGCTTCTTCTGTGGGGGCGCGATAGATGCCCTTCATAACGCTGCTGAAGGATTTCCTGTCCTTGTAGGACACATGCTTCAGGCTGTTGCGTATCACGTGAACCACACAACCTTGATAGGCGGCTTCTGGATATACAGCGCTTATGGCATCCTGAATGCCTGGCAGGTCATCTGACGTTATGATGAGAACACCCTTTACCCCACGATTCTTCAGGTCTGTTAGCACCTGAAGCCAGTATTTGGCGCTCTCAGTATCCCCTATCCACAAGCCCAGAACGTCCTTTTTACCTTCCAGGTCTATGCCTATCACTCCATACACTGTTTTGGTCTTGATAATGCCATTGTCACGAACTTTGTAGCGTAACCCATCGATATACACCACCGCATATACTTCTTCCAGCATTCTATTACGCCATTCCTCAAGAACGGGAAGAATTCGATCAGTCATGTTGCTTATGGTCTGGGGAGAGATCTCCGCGCCATATATGTCCTCAAGATGAGACTGAATGTCCCTGACTGTCATACCCTTGGCATACATGGAGGTGACCATATCTGCTATTCGGGATACGTCCGTCTCATGTTTTTTCACTATTTGTGGCTGGAGTTCACTGTGCCTGTCTCTGGGTATCTTTAGCTCCATCTTTCCCTGGGACGAACGGACTGTCTTGGGTGAATAGCCATTCCTGGAGTTATCTGTGCTCTTGTTTCTGATGTCATGCTTGCCATAACCAAGATGGTCATCACGTTCTGCTTCCAGCAACTCTTCTATCATCATGCCTGCCAGTTTCTTCAGCAGTTGATCCACCTGAACCACGTCTTTCACATCGTTCTGTTTCAGATATTCTCTTACCGCTTTTCTGTCTGTAAAATCTACCATCATACGTCCTCCGTTTGGCGCTCATTACATCATAACCTTTTCCGTCACATATTCTATCATATCGGAAGACGTTTACACAAAATATTATACACACCCGATTTGTGGGGCCGACAGGTTCCAGGCTTGAAAATCGTATCTCATTTTCCCCTTGTTTCAAAATCCCCGCAGGAATGGGAAACTCCACGCGAAACCAGCCCGGTTTTCTGAAATCGTTTGCTTCTGAAAAGATGGTCTTGCCATTGATCGTGATCTCTATACGCACTTCGCCGGGCTTGTCGCAGTCCTGCGCTTCAAGCATCAGTCGCGTTTTGCCGCGTGGAGCTTTTTCCAGAAAAAACTTCGACCACATCTCATGTAGTTGCTGGGTTTAGGGATTAATGAAAAACTCGTATCAATTCCTACTTACATCCCAAACACAGTCCTGTTGCGTCTCGATCCAGTAACCTGCGCCCGGTTCCAGGTATTGCAGGCTGTTCAGAAAGGCTGGCGCGTTCGTATCATATCGGAGCCACTGCCCCGCTTCCGGGTCGTATGTCAGGATGGCGTTGCGTCCGCCTTCGATGGTGTATAGATAGTCCTCAATAGGCATGGGCGTCTGGGAATTGTATCCAACCAAATTCCATCCTGTTTTCAATGAGATTGTAGTTGCCGTCGGCGTTCCCTGAACGACCAGCGTCCCTGGCTGATTCATCATGATCCAGTATCCCACGCATGCCTCTAGCTCGTTCAGATCATTCAATGGCGACAACGCGCCGACGACATAACGCCGCCATTGCCTCGCAGCCGCGTCATATGTCCAGATGGAGTCGTATTTCCCCTCCACCGAAGATAACACAGAAGCGCAGTCAGCGTTGATCGGTTGCAAATAGAGTGAAATTAGGTTCCAGCCCGCCGCCAGATTGATAGTCATTTCCTCTGTGGCTACCGGCGTCACGTTCTCGCTGAGTAGTATATCAAAAGTCATAGTCGTCGCCGGATTGCTGATATTTATGACTCTGACGTCGCTATTATCGCCTGAATACAACTGGCTGTTGGGAACAGTGGAATCGCCGAATTCTGCGGAGTTATCCAGATAATATGGGTCTGTATCGTCGCCGTAATTTGCGTTTCCGTCGAGGTCAGTTCTGCCGTCCGCCTCTTCCAGATCCACTCTTTTGTGGTTTTCGTTGTCATTGACGTTGTTATAGACAATATTGCCCGCCAAGTCATCAATATGCCAGATCAGAAGCCCCTCGCCGGGCAGATATTGGTCAAACCCGGTCTTGTGACGGTTTTCCATGAGGAAATATTCATTTGCGGTAAGCGGGACTTTTACAATGGTGTCGAAGTTGCCGTTTTCCACGCAGTTCAGGGTGAAGCCGATCTCATCAGCAGTGACGACTTTTGGCTCTACCCAGCCGAGGAAGACCTTTGACCACGCGCAGAAATGAGCAGGCACGTTTCCGTCTGATTGCCATGCGCCGGACGCCATAATCCCCCATGCGCCTATCCCGGCGGAACCCCCATCGGTATCGTACAGGTCTGGCAATCCCAGATCATGTCCGAATTCATGAGCCGCCGTGCCCATAGGACTGAATTCGGCGACCATGGAGTAGTCGAAAGCGCGCACGCCGTCAACCTGATCCGGTGACCATATTGACCAGTGATGAGACCAGATGGCATTGGGACCGTATGATCTGCCGCCGGTCTCCTGTCCGGGACCTGCGTGGACGACGATTATGTGATCTATGTCTCCATCGCCGTTCTTATCATACGGGGAGAAATCAAAACCAGCGGCGTCAGCCAGTTGCGCCGCCTCCCGCGCTAACTCATATACAAAACCATTGAGCATGTCAATTTTGTCGCCATCCGCGCCGTAATAGGACATATCATGGCTGCTGCAATACCAGCCCGTGATTGTTCCTGATATGGATGTCTGACCGTAGGAAGCTTCGTGATAGTAATTATACATGCTGTGCTGGTTGGATTCTGAGAAGAAGAGGTCGTCGAAGTACGCGCTGTCATGGGCGGGATCGTGAGGCACGTCGGGAAACTCCACGAGAATAACGACTATCTCCTGAGTTCCCAGAGCCGCTCCTGTCGTCCGGGAAGAGGGCGATTCAGCCATGTCAAGGAGGGATTGTCCTGCTGAGGATATACCCCTTCCGCCGCTTGTTTCGTAAACGTCCGGATGCGGAGGAACGGCAGCGGACTCAACACCGTAGAGCGTCAGCATTAACGATACAATCATGCCGAAAAAATGCAATCTACGATTTTCCATAGTCCTCTACCGATCCTCATTCGCATCTGGGTGTGATACATGGGACAAACTATCCAAACAGGGCATAATCTGTTCGCTAATATATCGAGGAAACGTATGAGAACTTTAGGAAAATTGTCGTCTGGAGGGTTCGTAATACCATTTCAAAGAAATAATGTCATATCACCAAATGTAGCCCAAGATTCTATCTTGGCATAAGCCAACTTAGAAAGTTGGGCTACAAAATGTGACAACAATTATTTGAAATGGTAAGCAAGTTTCAATAATGATTTCAGGCTTTCTGCTAGTACAGCGGGACAGGAATGTCCCTCCTATAGCGACCAATAACTGATAGTCGGGACATTCCTGTCCCGAACCCAAAAAAATCAAAAATCAAAAATCAAAAATGCTTATAAGGGCAGGGTTTTGTTAGAAGAGGAAAATCCTGTGACCGCTTTTGCCGGCGATGAAGTCAATGACAAGCCATACTCCGCCGGAGAGGAATTCGCCCATGACCAATCCCAGAAAGAACGTCCTGAATTTCACATAGGCTCTCAGACCGCCGTATCTCAGGATGATAGACTTGAAAAACCACCCCAGAAATATGGAGAACCAGAGTTGGATCATGGGCCAGCTACAGCCCATAGCGTATCCGATAGGATGGAAAGGAAACCAAAATAATCGGGAGCGCATGAGGGTGAGAAATACCATGAATACAGCCCCCAATGCCATAAACGCCAGCCATACGCCGCTCGGACTTCGCGGGTGAAAGAGCATATCGCTGAGTCTGCGGAAGGGAACCTGCGGTCCGCCCACGAAAAACCACCGACTGAGATTCGCGCCGCCGTACCTGTATCCGATTACAAGGATGGTGACGTAAGATACCACCATCGCGACGATTATGGATAGGATAACAGCTATTCCCAATCTCGCTCGCCGCACAGGATGTTTTGCGTTTCCCAAAATTGAGCCTTCGGAGAGCTTCAGCGCGTCCATGACGCCGGGCATGAGGGATGATCTGATGTCGAACATGAAGATCATCTCCTGATAGGCGAGTATGGTCAGACTGGCGGGACCGATGACGTTGCTGCCGGTGACGGGAATAATGAGATCCAGCGGTCGGAACGGCGTCTGGATGAAGAGCATCCCGCCTTCTGAGATCATCCGCGTCATGGCGATCATGGTTATGTAGAACAATATGAGAACGGTAAGAATAACGGCAAGAGATACGCCAGCGGCTATGCTCCAGATGCACATGATAAGAGTGCCGAAGATAAAACCAAAGAGGGCGAATCTGTATGACAAAACTTCGCTGGAATCGTCCACGTCAGCGCCTATGCCAAACGTTTTCCTGAAAATATCAGCCAAATGCGACCTCATTCGCCATGCAGCGATCAGCACCAGAACGATAAGCGCGCCTGCCATCTGGTATGCGGCGAAGCCCTTCGTTGAGTAACCCGTTGCGTTGGTAATCGGCTTTCCCATAGCCCGCCCGATGACAGATTGGGCGTGGAAAAAGAAGTAGAAAAACCATAGGCTAAACGACAACTGCACCGGCAGGAGATAGACAAATCCGATGGCGCTGAAATGGATAATAGCCCAGAGCGGTCTGACCACGTTCCACGGCTTGCTGGTGAAATACGCTCCCAGATCGAAAAAAAGCTTGAGTTGCGGAATGGCGGGGATGTGGAAATGCAAACCGTTTATGCCGTGAATAATCGCGGGTATCGCAAATCCCGCCCACATGAGCCTATTCTTGAAAAACGGCGTTATCAGGGCGGAGCTTTTGTCCTCTTTTAGTATTTCCAGCGGAAGCTGGACAAGCGGAAAGATAAGCCGCTCGCGCTCCACCCATTGTTTGCGCAGGATCACGCACAGGCAGATCATCGCCAGATACATGGCGAGAGCGAATATAGACCACAGGATCAGCGGCTTGACCCACATAGTCCAGGGGACACTCCCACCGCCGGGCAAGCCCTCGTAAAAATGCCGCATCGCTCTGGCGTTTGTGGGAGCGATCCAGTCAGGAATATACTGAGAGAACAGCGTCCCCCATTCGTTTTCGACAGTGGCGTAGTAGGGTGGCGAAGCCAGAATGGGAACCAGATATGCCGACAGCCCCAGCGACGGTATGCCCGCCGGAATGAGCATTATGCAATAGATCACTATGAGTTCGGAATTGCTGAAGGAAATGCCCAGCTTTTTCAGCGGCACATTAATCCCTATGACCAGCAGAACAAACACAAAAACAACGCCAATGGGCAAATGACAGGCGGCGATCCACGTTCCCTGAACCAACAGATCGCTCACCGGCGTGGCGACAGCCAGAAAAACAGTGCAGATGATGCCTGTGATAATGGCTCTGTAGGTTACGCCCTGTAAATTCGCTCCGTTTTCTGCGCTGTTCACTGAATCCCACCGCCGCAGTTATTGGTCTATATTGATACGCGTTATCCGCGTTCTATTACTCCGGGCGACGTTTTCGTGCTTTGTCTTTAACGAGGGAGCTTGACGGATCCCCATGTTGAGGAAAAACAGCCCACAGGCGAAACGCTCATTCTCTTATACTTGAGCACATCGCCGTCAAACGTCAGGGTCGTATCATCGAATCTTACGTTCAGATAGTCGCCGCCGCCTTCTTCCGCCACTTTCACCAAAACTATGTTCATCCCTTTCTTGAGATGGACATCGTGCGGTCTGGTGGTGGTTGCGCCGCCAGTCCAACTGGTGTCAGTGGCAACCAGTTCGCCGTCAATCCAGACCTTCAATTAGTCATCCTGAGCGACGTGCATCACTGTATCCTGATCGCTGGGAGAAGTTACAATAACAATCCCATAATAGACGTAGTTTGACATGTCTCCGAGTTCTTCGCCATATATTCCGTTGCTGAGATTTCGGTCGTCGTTAACGTCTAGCAGATCAGCCACTTGCCAGCCCATTTCAGCGCCGTTATACGTGACTTTTTGACCGGGGGCAGGCACTCTACCGAATTTTGAGAATTCTGCTTCTGATTTGCCATATATTTTAGCCAGCCAATCCTCTTCTATGCCTGCCGCATGGGTGCCGGTATCAGGTATGAAGTCAAAAGAATACCATTCCATAACCCATGGACCCACAGCAAGCGCGCCGCCGGCTACGACAAAAAGCGCAAAAACGCCTACGAGAAAACTTTTATTTTTGATCAATAATACCTCCTGACAAATAACAAAGTTACGTTGCTTACGAATGACAATGGACAAAATCTAACAATTACCGCAATCAAACTCAGATACTATCTATAACCTCGCCTCCTTTTCCATATAAGCCTGTACTAATCAGGCACGAATGACAAATATCCAATTTGTCAAATAATACCATTGACAAGATAAATATGTCAAGCTTTTTGTGCCTGAATAGCTGCGAAACTATAGGTTAATTACAGCCGCTAAATTCCTGTGCGGTCTTCTTGAAAACATCGCCGTGATTGAGGTTTATCATGTCCACTTTCCAGCGCAGGGCTTCGCGGAACGCTTCGGGTTCCTTCTTGGTGTGGTAAATCATGATCTTGATCCCGCGCTGCCGGCAGGCGTCAACCAGTTCCCGGCTCATATTATCCAGCGACACCTCAACGATGTTCGCTCGATAGGTTTCGTGCGCCTCTATCACATCCTCGACGTTTTCCACGTTGATTTTCAATTGCAGTTCGGGAGCCAATTCGCGGAACGCTCGCGCCCATCTTGACTTGCCAGACCAGAAAAAACAGTCATTTTCCAGCCCAACGTCGTAGATCAGATCGATCAACTGCTTGTGGTCTGCCGCCTTCACGTCCAGAAAGACTTTCGCTTTGCCCTTAATCCAGCGGAGGAATGGCTCAAGTTTCGGCACTTTTTCCCCTGCGAATTCAGCGGCGAACCAACTTCCGGCGTCCAGCTTGTCAATTTCTTCGGATGTCATAGCGGCGATTGGTCCCATGCCGTTGGTTGTTCTATCCAATTCTGGTCCGTGCAGGATATAAAGCGCGCCGTCCGCGCTTGTGATAACGTCAATCTCGACGTAATCCATACCCCAATCAATACAGAGTTGCGCCGCCGCGTAGGTGTTTTCTGGCGCGTATTCGTTTGCCCCTTTGTGGCAGACAATTTCGGTGGGTGGCATTACATTTTCTCCCTACAGCGTTTCGTTCATACTGCCCGTTCTGTAGCCCTGAAGATCCAGAGTTACATAACTGTATCCCAGTTCCTTGAGCTTCGCCACTATTTGCTCCCTGTTCTGGACTAGCGTTTCCATATCCTCTTCAGTGACTTCGACCCTAGCGATGGTGCCATGATGCCGGACGCGCATTTGTCGGATGCCCATGTTTCTCAGAAACGTCTCAGCCTCGCCGACCATTTCGAGTTTTTCGCGGGTGATCTTCTGTCCATACGGAAACCGGGACGCCAGACACGCAAACGACGGCTTATCCCAGGTCGGCAAATCGAACCTTCTGGATAATTTTCGGATGTCGGGCTTGGTCAGCTTCGCCTCTTGCAGTGGACTCCTGACGCCCGCTTCAGCTACTGCGCGCATACCGGGGCGGTAGTCGTCCAGATCATCGAAATTTGACCCCTCGATCACATTTCCGATCCCGCGTTCCTCTGCCAGTTTTTTCAATTTGGCAAGAAGCTCTTTTTTGCAGTAGTAACACTTGTCAACCGGGTTGTCTGGAAATTCAGGAATGTCCAGCGCTTCGGCTACTATAATTTCGTGTTTGATCCCGATCTTTCTGGCAATCTTCACAGCTTCCTCTAGCTCAAAGGATGGATGAATCGCCGAGGTTGCCGTCACCGCAAGCGCATTATCGCCCAATACGTCAAAGGCGACTTTTGCCAGAAAGGTACTGTCAACGCCGCCGGAATAAGCGATCAAAACGCTCTCCAGCGATCTCAGTATATCCCCCAAAGATTCCAGTTTTTCTTCTAACATGATGCTAATCCTTTAACACCGCCAAAAGCTCTTTGACGGCATTTTCAAGTCCTATAAATACAGCGCGGGAGAACACGCTGTGCCCGATGCTCACTTCCAGCAGATTTGGGATGGTTTTCATCCGTCTCAGGTTGCGGAAATCGAGATCATGCCCGCCGTTGAGTCCCAAACCCAATTTGTCAGCCAGTTCCGCTGCCTTTGCTAACCGCGCGAATTCCCGATCCTCGTCTTTTGTGCCAAAGGCGTGTCCATAGTGTTCCGTGAATAACTCGATTCGATCAGTTCCCACGTCTTTCGCCGCTTTTATCTGATCGTCATCCAGATTGCTGAATATGCTCACTCTCATGTCACCGTTCTTGAGCCGCTGGATGATTTTGGGCAGTGATGATTGGTTTGCTATAACATCCAGACCGCCCTCGGTCGTCAACTCGCCGTCCTTTTCGGGAACAAGCGTGCATTGTTCGGGTTTGATCCTCAGGGCAATGCCAATCATCTCCTCAGTTGCCGCCATTTCAAAATTGAGTTCCAGCGGGACTACCTTCCTGATCAGTTCAAGGTCTCGATCCTGAATATGACGCCTATCGCCTCTGAGGTGCGCGGTGATCCCATCCGCTCCTGCTTGTAGAGCGACGACGGCGGCGGCGACTGGATCAGGTTGCGTACCGCCTCGCGATTCTCTCAATGTCGCCGCTTTATCTACGTTAATGCTAAGATTTATCATGTCTATTCTCCTGCTTGCTTATATCACGCGATTCATCAATTTTTCAACCTTCCCCATTATACCAAAGCGATGTGATGACTGCAAGAGTCTAAGTATTTTTGATTTTCGACTTTGACTAGAAGAAATAGCCCGCTGATTTCCGCTGATCCTTCGCAGAATCTGCGTTTATCTGTGCTGAAATCCGCGTAAATCTGCGGATTGTTCCAATCAAAAATCGAAGATCAAAAATCAAAAATGCTCCATTGACACGGTTATTATGAAAACGTATAATGCAGGAACTGGTTGAGCGAAGTTGGTTCATGATGTTCAGCAGGAGACAGTCTTATGAATCTTTATATAATTCCATCGCTGATGATGGCAATAGCGGGAGTCGTCGGTTATCAGGATAACGAGTTTTTCACCTTTGAGCCAGGTGATGCTGGAGCGGAGATCAACCTTTACACTGGAGAGACCGGAAAACCAATCAGTCGTTATCTTTATGGCAAGTTCACCGAGCATCTTGGGCGCAATATCTACGGCGGAATGTGGGCGCAGATACTGCACAATCCCGGCTTTGAAGCATGGCATTTCTGGGGATCGGATTTTGAGGATGCAAAACGCCGCATGAACCACTACGCCAGATCGCTGGGCGTGTCCAACATAATGGAGAACCGCGACGCGGGTATCGCTTTCTGGTGGCTGGCTTACGGAAACGGAGACATAATCTACGAACTGGATGCCGACTCCTTCAACTCCGAACAGGCGCAAAAGATCACGGTCAATTCGCTGAAAAGCCAGCAGGCGGGCATACGACAAATAATGTTTCTGCCGCTGCACCGGGAACGGAATTATGAACTGAGCTTCTACGCCCGAAGCCATCAGCCATGCAAACTTCATCTTGCCGTCCGCGAAACCAGTGGAAAAGAACGCGCACTGGCGGCAAACGACATTGATATTTCATCAGATGACTGGCGGCGTTACGCTCTGAAGCTCGGAATCCGTGAAACAGTGGAGAAGGGCGCGCCGCTGATGCTCACCATTGGGCTGTCTGAGCCGGCGACGGTATGGCTGGATCAGATGGCTCTTTTTCCCGAAGATAATGTAAAGGGGTTCGATCCCGACGTGATCGAATTCACCCGCGAATCACAACTCCCAATCCTGCGCTATCCCGGCGGAAACTTTGCATCCGGCTATCACTGGAAGGACGGCATCGGTCCCATTGACGAGAGAAAATCCACCAAGAACCGCGCGTGGAATATGATCGAATATAACCACGTAGGCGCTGATGAATTTATGAACTTTTGCGAAGCCGCTGGAGCAGATCCGCTGATCTGTGTGAACGCCGGCGACGGCTCTCCAGAAGAGGCGGCTGAATGGGTGGAATACTGCAACGGCGGCGTCAATACCAAATTCGGCGCGCTGCGCGCGGAAAACGGGCACTCTGAGCCGTATGACGTTGTTTACTGGGAGATCGGAAATGAGCTATACGGCAACTGGCAGATCGGCCACTGCACGCCGGAGGAATACGCAGAGCGATACGAAGAATTTTACAGGGCGATGACGGCGGTTGATCCCGCGATCAAAATCATAGCGAACGGTCAAGACCTCCGATGGAACGCGCCAATCGTCCAACGGAAATCGAATATCCTGCGTTCGCTGTCAACGCATACGCTGATCGGCGGCGGAACTCCCGAAGATATAGACCCTACAGAAGTATTTGAATCCCTGATGGCATACACTCATTCTTACGCCGATCATCTTCGTGAAATGGGGGCGCAGATGGCTGAGGGCGTGAAAGAGCCAATATTGGCTGTAACAGAGCTTCAGATATTTACGAACAAGCCGGGGCAGCCCAACAATGCCACATTGAGCGAATCGCTTTTTTGGTCGGGAATCGTCAATTCGTGCATCAGAACCGGCGGGCTGGTGGAGATGATCACACACAGCGCGCTGGTGAATCACGGCGGCGGTCTGCGCAAGGAACGGGAGATCGTATATGCCAATCCTGTCTATTACGCGCGGAAGCTCTATTCCACGCAATCCTGTACTGTTCCCGTTCGCGCGCATATCCGCTGTCCGATGTATAGATCGTCCGGTCGGTACTCGCCCGCGACCGATGTTCCATATCTGGACGCCGTCGCGCTAATTGACGACGAGAGTAATAAACTTAGCCTGATAATCACCAATCGCCATTCCCGGGAAGCTCTGGACACGCATATATCATTGCATGATTTCAACCCGTCGGAAACGGTGAACATCCAGACGCTTGCCGGGAACAGTTATATGTCCCGAAATGGATGGGATCGCCCTGATGAGATCAAGTTGCAGGAGACTGATCTGCGGATAAATAGCGGGGAGTTGGATTACTCGGTTCCAGCGCATTCTATTGTGCTGTTGGTGTTTCGCAGGGAGAGAGGATGAACAATGAATTCTATTCGGAGTTTCAACGTTTTCATGCCCACTCAAATACTTTTCGGCGCGGCTTCAGCCATGTCCAGCCCCTTGCCCTGCGGCACACCTTCGACTATATCCACCAGCGTCACGTCAGCCAGTTCCCGCTCGGCTGTAAGAAAGGCTGTGGTAGCGCCAACGTTGCCTGCTCCGATTACACTTACCTTTTTCATTTAGATCTCCTGATATACTTTGTGAACAATGTCAAGTTTTTCTCCGCGCCTCTGCGGTTATTTTCATCTTTTTTATTATATCAGAGGAAGCGTATGGAGATCAACAGAAATCGAGACAAAAGTAGCGAGTGCGCGCCATTTCTGGATCTAAAAGCGTCTTGACGAACAGAGCACGTTCCGGTATAGTGTCTTCGAGAAATGAATACCACCGTGAGGGCGAAGTTCCTGCTGAACCGCTTTTGTGGATAGGATATTTGCTTTCGTAGCAGTTTCCATGAGCTTTGCTCATACACAATAACGAAAATGTTGGCAGGGTGTTTGTTTACCCGCCCCTACAGCGGAAGGCTCGTATTCGTGTCATTCGTTAATTCGTGCTATTCGTGATTCTATTTTCGTAGCAGGACGATGAAAAGGGGAGAAAAATGGCATTTATTACATTTTATTTTCAGATTCATCAACCCCGAAGGCTTAACGAGGTAGATCCCATCGGGCTGGGGCGCGATTATCACGAGGATTTAGAAAAAATTTACTTTAACGATGGTTTGAACAGCCTCGTGTTCAACCGAGCCGCTGATAAGTGTTATTTTCCGGCGACAGAGATACTTCTGAACAGCGTGGAGAGACTCAAAAACACTTCTCGACCGTTCAAAATAGCCTTTGGTCTGTCCGGCACATTTCTGGATCAGTGTGCCATGTTCAGACCCGACCTGCTTGATCTGTTTAGACGATTGGCGGATACGGAATGCGTGGAGTTTTTGGGCGAGACTTACTACCATTCCCTCGCGAGCTTTTTTGAATCCAAAACAGAGTTCAAAGAACAGGTGACAATGCACAGCGAGAAGATAGAAGAAATTTTCAGCTTCAAACCTATAACCTTCAGAAACACCGAACTTCTATATAATAATGCTATTGCCAGAGAAGCGGCTGACATGGGGTTTGGAGCGGTGCTTACCGAAGGCTTGCCGCACGTTCTCAAATGGCGTTCGCCTGATTATGCCTACAAAGCGAAAGGCTCAGACATCAAGGTGCTGATGCGGAACTACGGCGTCAGCGACGAGATAGGTTACAGGTTTTCCCATAAGGTTATCACCACCGATGATTTTGCAGGATGGCTGGCTGGAATACATGGCGAGACGTGCAATATATTCATGGATTACGAGACGTTCGGGGAACATCAATGGCAGGAAACAGGGATCATGGAATTCCTCAAATTTCTCCCGGATGCCATTCTGAAACACGAAAATCTGTTGTTCGCCACCCCCGGCGAAGTGGCGGCAACCTGCCCCGCCAAAGATGAAATAGACGTTTACGAATACAGCACGATCTCATGGGCTGATTTGGAAAGGGACAGCAGCGCGTGGCTCGGCAATGACGCCCAAAAAGCCGCTTTTGGCGCTGTCAAAAACATGGAATCGCTGGTGAAAAAAACGGGAGACGAGCAGTTCCTCAAAATCTGGCGAAATCTGCAAACCTCTGATCATCTTTATTTCATGTGCAACAAATGGCTCGGAGATGGCGACGTACACGGCTACTTCAGCCATTATAGCTCCATCTGGAAAGCGATAGGAAACTACTTCGCCGTGCTCTGCGATTTTCAGAAAGCGATAGCGCATAGACTGGATGATATGTAATCACAGCCGCTGAAAATCCCCTTTTTCCACCACCGTTTCATTATAGAACATGTAGTTCTGCACAGGTACGTCAGGACCTATTGAGTGCGCGCCGATGACCACTCCGCCGTCCTTTCCCATTTCGATTATCTCTTCCGCCGCGTTTTCTATCTCAGCCCTGTCGCCGTTGGGCAAAACGAGCGAGTTGCACATGCCGCCGATGAGCGAGAGCTTTTCGCCGTACTTTTTCCTCAAAGATGGGACATGCAGTCCCGCGCGCGGCTCCACAGGGTTGATGCCCTCTATCCCCGCATCTATCAGCATGTCCAGAACCGGGGCGATGTTTCCGTCGCTGTGGAGTATGACCTTCGCCGCTCCGGCGTCCCTGAACGCTTTTACCATACGCCTGTAGGCGGGGAGGAACACTTTCTCAAAGGACGCAGGGGACATCATAGTGCCGTCATTGTACGCCATGTCGTCATATATCCACAGCCCCGTATCATAAAGGTTGCCGCGCCGTAGCGATTCCTTTCCGATCTCGATGATGTGATCAGCCATCCTGTCAGCCAGAGCCTTTGCAAACTCCGGATCGCCGGCTATGTCCATCAGAAATTCTTTTTCTCCGCGCAAATACGTCGTTCGGAGATATGGTCCGCCAGTCTTGCAGAAAACGCATCGCTTCTCCCGAAGAGCGTTCGCCCTTTTCACAAATCCTTCGTAGCGCGAATCCAGATAGGGAGAATCGAACACGATATTGTCCAGGTCCTTTTTCTCCTTTATGCTAACGTCCAATTCCTCGTAGAAATACACATCCGACGTGGTTCTGAGCACGCGTCCCCACGAATCCCGCTCAATTTTGGAGCCTTTGCTCTCTGATATAACCTCTCGCTTTGTGGGAAACGGGGTCTCATCCGCTATGGCGATGGTTATATCTACGTCGAAGTAGTCCGTTAGATCCACGTCCTTCGATAGACTAAGCTCCTCAACACATTTATCTTTGAATTCGCTCCAGAAATTATCGAATCTGGGTATGCGATCTGGTTGTTGAAAGTTTAGTGCAGTCATAACACGTTCTTTTGAAGTCATAATGAAGTTTTCCTCACAATATTTTCGAAATTATCTCAGCCATGTCCTCGCGAGCCACTTTTCGCGGAGTGTTCGCCAGCGCGACTGGGGCGTTGAACATGGCGTTTTCTATCAACGCCTCTCTGTTGACCTCATGAGCGCGGTCTTTCAGATCTACTGGAATATCGAGTTTTTTCAGGAATGACTTAATCTGCTTGATAAACTCGTTGATTATATCCTCGTCCCGATCCATCCCCTCGCCGATCCCCAGTTCGCGGGCGATCTGAAGGTACTTCTCCGACGCCTCAGTTCGGCAGTATTCCAGAAAATATGGCGTACCTATAGCCACGCCCACGCCATGCGGTACGTGCAGATGCGCGCCAAACGCTTGTGCGAGCGAATGATTGCCAATCGCGCCTGACTGTACGAGCATGATACCGGCGAGAGTGCTTGCCCATGCCATATTTGCCCGCGCCAGCATGTTCCCGCCGTCTTTATATGCTACAGGCAGATTTTCCCAGACAAGTTTTACGGCTTCCGGCGACATGCGCTCCACGAAAGGAGTGGCTTTTACGGAGATCATAGCCTCAAGCGCATGTCCAAGCGCATCCGCGCCAGTTGCGGCGGTGAGTCCTGGCGGCATAGTTTTCATAAGTTCGGGGTCAATTATAGCAGATTTGGGAATGTTGAAAGGACTTACTATCGCGCCCTTTGACACCATCTTCCTGTTAGTGATAACCGCGACAGGAGTGGTCTCACTGCCCGTTCCAGAGGTTGTGGGAACCGCCAAAATCGGCAGAGACGCGCTAAATTCCTTTTTGTCGTGGTTACAGGCAACGTAATCCCATGCCCCGCCGCCGTTCATGCCCACGCCGGCTATGGCTTTAGCGGCGTCAATTGCGCTTCCACCGCCCAGACCGATCATCACGTCAATCGCCTTCTTCCTGGCTATTTCAGCCCCCCGATTGATGATCTCGACTGGCGGATCAGGCTCCACCTCAGAGTATTTTTCTACGGACAGCCCCGACTTTTTGAGGTAACCGATAAC
>Ga0255402_1007_pt4 | contig 26160 bp, 18 predicted proteins | sample ANMaggSeSYBR01D4_FD_182125 | JGI IMG/M metagenome (GOLD analysis project Ga0255402, IMG submission 182125) | Sediment cell enrichment communities from methane seep in Santa Monica Basin, California, United Staets - ANME aggregate JGI... | ecosystem: Environmental > Aquatic > Marine > Cold seeps >...
CATAGCGTCAGCCAGCGTGGCGGATACCTCGCTTATGGGATTATTGAAAACAGCGCCATCCGCTGGAATTGTCGAGACCACCTCTGGCGCGCCGCTGTCGAAGTAGAACGATGCGGCGTAATCCGCCCAGTGGCCCTCGTTGTCCACTGCCCTGACGTAGACATTATACGTTCCGTCGTCGCTTCCATCGTTGGCAAGCGGTTCGGCAAAGGTATAAGTGACAGTGTCCTCGCCGTTATTGTCAATTGTGTCCAGTTCTGATACTGCAGGACCTTCGACGCCCACCAGTATAGAGTCGAAATCTAAGCCGCTTCCGCTTTTGTCCTCGAGGATGGCTTTTACTTCAACGACCGATTTTTCAAATTGCTGAGGTTCATCTCCAGCCAATGACAGGACGGCGTCCTCTGACACCACCTCGATGTCCACAAGCGCGGGATCTACAGTTCTATACTCAAATGCCAATGTTGTGGAGCCAGCGTTGCCGATCTGATCCAGCGCCATTATGGTTATGCTGTAGATGCCATCATCGCTTCCGTCAAAGGCTCTCATGGGGAACGCCAGGAACAGCGTATCCGCGTTGTTGGTCGTCGTTACGCCGAAGACCTCCGTTCCGTCGGGAGCGTGGAGATGAATCTCCGTCGCTGACAGATCAAGTCCCGAGCCGGCGATGTCATTCAGCGTCGCTGAAACCCTGTCCAGCGCGGCTATGACTGTCTCGTCCGCCGCCGGTTCGGTGCGAACGACGGTTGGCGCGGTTGTGTCATAGATAAAGCTGAAGCTGTACGGCGTCAGAACGCTGTTTCCTACCTCGTCTATCGGGGTGACGCTTATTATGTACTGCCCATCTGCGGTCAGGGGGTCAAATTCCAGCTTGATCGTGTCAACGCCGTCATTGACTTTAGATGCTGAGATCTGTCCAGCGCCTGTCAAGGATACAGCGGAATTCTCAAGATTGACGCCTGATCCCGCGTCGTCAAGCTGAACGGAAATGAAGGCGATGCTGTCCTTCAGCACGTCTCCATCGGCGGGGAATGTATTTGCAGCGGTCGGGGGCGTTCTGTCGTAGCCAAACGATCTCAGATACCTGACGGTCGTGCCTCTGTTGTCAGATGCCGTGATGTCCAGCATGTAAACGCCGTCCGCCGTCCTGTCCGTCGCCAGGAGGTTGTCCAGTGTGTAAGTAACGGTGTCCGGTTCCTGCGAACCATACGTACCGGGGACGATTTCACCGTCAGGGCCAATGAGCGTAATCTCGCACTGTTCAAGGTTCAAGCCTTCGCCGCTGTTGTCCACCAGAACGGCGGAGACAAAGCTGATCGGCACCATGACCCATTCGCCTTCGGCAGGTGTCGAAGCCGCTACAGCGGGCGAACTGGTGACGTAGCTGAAGCCCAGTTCGACGGAGTCAGTTGTGACGTTGCCCGCCCTGTCCTGCGCGGTGACTTCTATCATATAAGTGCCATCGTCAGAGCCGTCATCGGCAAATGGAGAGTCTGGAACGAATATCAAAGTGTTGGGCAGCTCTTTGGTGATTGTGCCTGTGACGACGCCATCAGGACCCAAGAGCTCAAACGTGCAGGCGTCAAGATCAACGCCCGAAGTTGAGTCGGCGGCTCCGTCGGAAAGTATGACGATGATGTTGTTCATCTGTGCATCTACGTTGCTTGCGGCGGCAGGGGTTGTGGAAATCACCTGCGGCGGCGTGGTATCGTAAATAAACTCAAAGACCAACGGCTCCGGATGTTTGCATCCGAGCATATCCGTTGGTTCAACGGATATTGTGTACAAGCCGTCAGCCGTGCCGTTCTCAGCTAGTTGGAAAAATTGAAGGGCGATAGTATCAACGCCGTTGTTGACCACATTGGAAGCAATAGACACGGGAGCCTGCATAGAGATGGTGGAGCCGAACAGGTCAACTTCCGTCTCGTCGCGCAGTTTTGCGGAAACCTGCGAGAGAGCGTCAGCGAAAACCGGCGTTTCCGTTTCGTCCGCGCTGGGGAATATGACTTCGCTTCCCGCCATGACTTCCACGACTTCCGGCGGACTTGTGTCGAAATAGAACCAGCGCAAATACTCTTCCCAGTGCCCGTCGAGATCAACCGCTCTGACGAAAACCATATATTCGCCATCGTCGGATCCGTCGTTTGCAAAGGGTTCGGCGAAGACGTATTCTAACGTATCGTCGCCGTTATTCTCGCCGGAATCGTTGAGCGAAACGCCGGGACCCTGGACGGCGATGAACGATTCATCAAAGTCAAGCCCCTTGCCGCTTCTGTCCGCCAAAATCGCCTTTACGCGATCTACGGATTTCTCGAATTTTCTGTAATCGTCCTCGGTCAGCGAAAAAACTTCGTCGTCGTTGGTTGTCACTTTGATGTCCACCAACAGCGGCGCCATCGCCCTGTACTCAAAGTCGAACTCGATGTTCGCCATGTTGCCGACCTCGTCCACCAGGCGCGCCTTAACAGTGTAAACGCCGTCGTCGGAGGAATCGGCAGTTTCGAGCGGCTCGTTGAACCTGAAAACGCCAACACCATCGTCCTCGATACTCCTTGTGCCGGGGATCTGCCCGTGCGGACCATAAACAAAGATGGTCTCTGCGGTGGCGATCATGTCAACGCCAACGCCAACGTCCGGGTCGCGGAATTTCAGCTTGATCGTATCCACCGCGTTGAGAACGCGGGAGATTTGATCTTTTTCCCCCGCAAGGCAGTCGCCGAACAGCGGAGTGGGATTGCCTGAAACGGGGAGCGGCTCTACAGATGTAACGTCGTCGCCATCTTTGATGGCGAGAGCGCAAATAAGCTCAGGCGGTCGAGTGTCGTAAATGAATGTATAGGTATATGGCGGCACAGAAGGAAATGGGTTCGTGTTGCCCAAATTGTCAACCGCCGTGATATTTATCAGGTAAACGCCATCATCGGTTCCGTCGTCCGCGAGGATTGGGAAGTCAGAGACGATTGTGTCAAGCCCGTCGTGCGTCTGCACAGTTTCGAGAGATCCATCGGGACCAATGATCTCGACGGTGGAGCTCAAAATATCAACGCCCGCAGGTTCTTCGTAGTGAGCCGGCTTGTCCTCAAGCTTTACGTCGAGCCTGTTTAATGGGGTGTTTGTGCCGCCTGCGCGAAGTTCGGTGACAGATTGATAATTGGCGGCGAGCCAGGGTCGCGCGCCCATTTCGACCGTAGCGACAGTCGGCGGTCTGGTGTCGTAAACAAAGCGGCTTTCCAAACGATGAGATCGCCTGCCATCGTTATCATAGACCCTGACCTCGATCTCATATTCGCCGTCGCTCCGACCATCGGTGGGCAGAGCTTGATTGAACCGCCAGAAAATCGTTTGGGCGTCCTCATCGTTATACTGGTATCCGTTGATTCTCCACCATGTAGGCACGCCCGGCGGCGGGTCAACCTCGATTGTGCTTCTCTCATAATCTATGCCCGCGCCGCTCCTATCCTCCAAAATGGCGTAAACCTCAGTAATATGCTCGTTGAGTATCGCGCCGTCCTCTGGCCAGATACCCTCCACTATCGGCGCCTGCGGTTCCTCGGTAAAAGTGTTCAGAGTAAACCTTGCGGTGTCCGAAACGGAGTTCCCCGAATTGTCCGCGACGTAGATGTTGGCGGTGTAGGTGCCGTCATCCGAACCGTCCGTTGCGAGGTCTGTCGTCAGATTGAAATTAATGCCCCTCACGATCGATCCCTCATAAGCAAGCGAACTTACGCCGTTAACGTAATTGCCATCCGGGTCAATAAGCTCGATGTATGAAGTCGAGGCAATGCCAGTAGAAGGAATGGGATCGGAAACGCTCGCGCGAACATTAGCGACGGATTCAAAAACGTTCCCCAGTTCAAACGGCGAAGCGGAATCCGAAGCGAGCGTCACCGCGTCGGGATTTACCACGCTCACGGACTCAATAACCGGATCATCCAGATCGTCAACAGTTCTGTATTCGAACGTAAAGTATTCGGTGACGCTGTTTCCCGCCACGTCAACGGAGGTAACAGTAAGCCTGTAGTGCCCGTCATCGTCGCCGCCTATTTCGAGAGCGTCGTAAAGATCAAGATACAGGATGCCGCAGTACATGTCCTCGTATGCCGGCGGCGCCATTGGCCTGAAATGGACGGGCATATCCGCGTGATGAAGCTCTACCTGGCAGGCTTCAAGATGGACGCCGCTTCCATTGTCTCCGTCGCAAATCCTGACCTCAAACCTCTCAATTTGCTCGGTAGCAACGGTCGGCTCAATGAGCGTATCGTCGCTGAACGTATAAATTATGTCCTCAGAAATAGCCTGCGGCAATCCGCTCACCGAAGGCGGGAACAGGTCGTTGCCCCGCATGTTGTACTCAAACTGGAATCGCATCTCGTCACTGCGGTTGTTCGCGTAGTCAACGGCGGTGACGACTATCGTGTAAATGCCGTCATTGCTTCCGTCATCGGCGAGTGCGTCCTGAAAGCGCCACGTCAGGGCAGAGCTTCCATCGTTCGACTGCTGTCCTGGTATGTTTTCTCCCGCAGGTCCAAGACATGCTATGGTGCAGTTTCCAAAGTCAACGCCTGATCCCTGCCCGTCGGTCAAAAACGCCTGCACATAAGACAACTGTACGTTGTAAACCGAGTCCTCCCTGGGAAAGGTAAACAACACCAGCGGCGGTGCTTTGTCGTTGGGAATGATTGTGGGGTTTTCGATGATTATTTCATGGGTTTTCGCCAGCGTTTTCGAGCCGTCGGTTCTCGCCGCTTCCAGATTGACAATGTAGGTGGTCGCGTCGGTGGCGCCTTCGCCGCACCATACGAGATCGTATGATACAGGTTCCCAGGTTGCGGAAGAATAGTTGTTCTGATAGTCCTCGATAGTCTGCGCATCGGCAGGATATGGGTTACGCACGTCAAACGGCGGATCGCCAGCCGGGGGCCAGAGTGTATGGTTCACCGGCCTGAGGTAGTACATCTCAGTTGACAGGCCCGCTCTGATGCCATCCGGCACGTGGCGAGATACCCATTCCTCAAGATCATAGTCAAAGTAGTAATACAGACATTCAGCATGGATCTGTGCAACAATCTGCTGCTCGCCGTCAGTCACAGCGAAGATATTTCCAGCAACGTAGTCTGCATCAGCGGTAATCTCGTAGCTGATATACGTACAATCCTGTATTTTGTCGCCGTTCGGAGAGAACGGCGTCGGAGTTACCGAGATGTCTGTCAGTTCAAACGGTGTGGTGAGAATTACCACGTCACCGGATATGGTCTGAATAAGGGTGTTGCCAGCGACGTCAATGTTCTCTGCGGCATTGAATTTATACAGATACCGTCCATCAGTTGGAGCCCCCGAGCCATTCCACAGGATGAAATTGTCTCCTGGATCCAGTAGCTCACTGCCATCGAGCAATGTCGCGATGAGCGTGCCGCCCTCTGTATATACCCTCAGAGTTACATAAGTGGCTTCAGTGAGGGTAAAGAATATCATCGTGGTGTCTTCAAGCCCATCGCCGTTAGGTGAAAACGGAGACGGCAGCGCGGCGATATTTTCAATTCTCGGCGGCGCTCCGTCAGCGATAGCCGACGCCGTTTCACTTGCTTCGATAGTGCCATCACCGTCCGCATCAACAGCGTAATAGTACTCAGTTCCATTGCCGGTGTCGTTGTCAGTCCAGCCGCTTACATGGTTCGCCACCAGAAAATCAGCCAGATCAGCTACGTCCCGCCCCAGGAGTGGAAATGTATTACGAAAAATATCCCTTGAATTAGTCCATCCCGTCAAGGTAACTATCCCATCGGGGTTTGCCGCCGCCGCCACCTGAGCGTCGCATACCGTATATGATACGCCAAGCAGGACAAAGCATAAGGTCAAGAGAATGAGAGGTCTATAGATTATCGGCATTTTCATTATCAATCACCTTATCAGTTAAAATCTGACGCTAACGGAGAATCTGTTTCGAGTGTCTCCTAAGCCATTGCTATCCATTAGATAGGCGTAATCCAACTGCCATGAAGCCCACCTGATACCTATACCGCCGGCGAAGGTCATCCGTTCTGAAGCGGATAACTGCTTTGCGATTCCGCCTCTGATGGCAAGGTTTCTCTCCGATACGGGAAAAGTCCGTTTCATGGGGAAAATCCAGTGTTCCATGCCGAAGTGTATTTCCTTCAGCTTCACATTCTGCTCCCCTACAACGTCACAAGCGATAGTCAACCTGGGAATCGGTTCCATACTGCATCCGATCTGGTAACGGTAAGGCGCGTATTCTTCTGTTTCCAACTCGCCGGAATTCCACCTGACAATAGTTGGGATGTCCTGCGCGGCGATGCCTATGCTGAGGCGATTTCTGCCATCTTTCGCCAGTATCCGGGCGAGCAACCCGACGTCCAGTCCCATTCCCGTTGCCTCGCAAAAGATCGGCTCAATACCATCGCCCTCAACTACCTCCGGCGTGATTTCCAGATTCGACGTTTGCTTGAGATACTTGAGAGTAAGCCCGCAAGACAAGCTGAAAGAAGCGGAGCAGGGAAGCGGCGTAACAAGAATATCCGTTTTTCTCCTTTTCCCCCCTTTTGCCACTATAGTTTTAGCGTAGGACAGGACAAAGGCGTCCTCTTTCCATGATTCAAATTCATAATCCATTCGATTCCACGAGAAGGACATGGCGCCTTTGGAGGTCTCCGGAGCGGAGATGTTCAGAGTGTTATTGATAATGAGATCCAGATCGTACAGATTCGCACGCGTAAAGGACAGTTCCTTATACCATGAAGATGCAAGTCCCGCAGGATTCCAGTATGCAGAAGATGAATCATCAGAGATAGCGGCAAATGCGCCGTTCATTCCCATAGCGCGCGTGCCAATACCTGTGGCGAATCCTGAAAGCGAAAACGCGCCCCGCATGGAAGAATTCGACTCCGTAACAGGGCAGATGGCGAGATACAGGATGCAATATGCAAAACATAAGATGCAAGCGATCTTTGATCTGCGACTTCCCGCTGGACGCCCGACTTTAGTCGGAGTTGAGTTCGGAAACTCAAAATCCGAAATTGAAAATCCTATCATCGTCTCTCCCTTGTTTCAGTGATCGGTGATCGGTGATCGGTGATCAGTATTTACCGTTTACTGATCACTGTTCACTGATTACTTAACAACCGCTATGAGCTTGTTTAGCGAGTTACTATGCCCATTCACGCTGTATATTATCCTGCAAATAAAGATTCCGTTTCTGACAAATTCCTCGTCGTCGTTTTTGCCATCCCATCCCAGAGAACCATCCGCTCTTCCCTGTTCCTTGAGGCTCACTATTCTGTCGCCGGAGATATTGTAAATCTGAACCTCGTAGTTGTCCATATTTCTGGCAAAGGTAAATGTGAGCATTTCCTTGTTAGGATTGAAATACCTGGATGGCTCCAGCAGTACCTCTTCCACCAGCGACGGGGTTACCGGGCTTGTATAAGCAATTATGTAATACTCGTCTATGTGATTGATCTTGGCTGTTATCTTGTTGTCCTCTTCCAACAACACCGCGTTGGGCAACTGCACCCAATCCTTAGCTTGAGCCTTATACGCATAGAGAGCTAACTCCGTTTCAGCGATCCCCAGAGGCAACTGGCTGTCCTCATAATGCAGAGCGAGGTCGGCGTCCTGCGACAACTCGAGGTTGGCAGGCTCGAATTTCATGGCAAACTCAACTATGGGGGAAAGCTCAGAGAGCATATTCGGGAACTCATCTGTTTTCTGGACAACAAGCTCCTCCAACAGTTCAGCAGAATCCCCCGTTCCGCCTATTACGGTTGTTGAAGCATATATCATAAGATAGGTTTTCCCGCCATGCCCAACCACGATATTCTCCGCCATGTCCAGAACAAACTGATAGGTGTAAATCCCTTTCGATCCAGCGTGGTCAACAGCTATGACGACTATTGTGTAATCATCTGATACAACAAGCGGCTCCTGGAAAATATAAATGAGTTTCTTGTTGTCCGCGTCAATGGTTAGCTCTCCATCTACAGCCTCATCTGTTGAGTCTCTGAGGTAGAGAACAGAATTTTCCAGATCCACGCCCGACCCTGTAAGCCCATCCGTGAGAACAACGCTGATTTCTTCAACGGGCTGAGTGTAAGATTCAATGGGATTGCCTTCGTCATCGAAGTCTGTCGGTCTTGGACGAACGGTATTGGGAACAACGCTTGGCGCGCTTGTATCCTCCACGGTAAACGTATATACAGAAGCCTCAGCGGCTTTGTTGCCCCTCTTATCTACCGGGATTACCTCAATCGTATATGTACCGCTCACCGCAAGTTCGAAGTCCAGCGCCAGTTTGATGGTGTTGATCCCATACGGTACAGCCTGACCGCCGAGTTTGTTTCCCAGCGGGTCAAGGAGGCTAATAATTGACTCGATAGGATCTACCCCTGAGCCGTCAGCGCCATCGTCCAGGCAGGCGGTGATCTCTTTGATCTGTTCTCTCGTCGGATCAATTGCCGACCCGCCGCTTGGCGTGGTAGAAGTAACGATTGGCGGATCATCGTCCACAGGGAAAACCGCCTTTCTATCTATTATGACAGATTTTGTTCTTGGAAAGGCTGCGATGCCGTGATGTCTCAAAGGCTCGGCGTGCCATTTCTGACCGATTATGAAACCAGCATCGGTCTCCATCAGCCCAGCGTTTACCCATGTCCGCCCTACCAGTTCACACTCAACGCGGATCAGATACGTACCGTCAGGCGTATCTTCGGCATCCCAACCGATCGAGAAGTTCGTCATATACTGTGAGTTCTCAGAGCCGGATACTGTTGACATAAAAGGACCGTGAAGGGGTATCAATGTATCCCAGTCGTTGGTCTTGTCCTCATCGGGAAAGTCAGCAAGATAATCCATCAGTCCCAAATAATTGCTTGAACCCTCTGGAACGTCCTTCGGTATTTTTCCGTTGGGCCATCCATTGGGGGCAAAGTCTGTGTCTGTCTCCTTTGACAGATCGTGCGAGAACACCTTCCGGGTTTCGCCAGAGGAATCGAATATGGAAATTCCTATGAGCGCGAATGGGGAAACAATATCATCATCATCAGGGTCCGTAGTTAGCAGATTCTCTGGACCAAATCCCAGGACACGTAACTGCTGCTCAGAAGCGGTAAGTTTAATATCAAAGGAAATCCATGTTATATCGTCCACGTCGTCGCCATCAGGGGTAAAGGGGTTGGGCGCTACCAGAGAGTTATCAATGTCTATATAGACAGTACTTAAAATACATGCGCCTCTTGTGGGTATAGCACTGTTGCCAGCTCCATCGGTTGCAACTATCTCGTATGTGTATATTCCGTCAACCACCGTATTTCCATCATTGTCAACGCCATTCCACGTGGTATGGTTTTCCCCCGGTCTGCCCGAAGGCGTCCCAAGTTTCCTCACCAGCCGATTCTGATCGTCGTAAATGGTGATAGATACCGAAGCATTTTCAGTCAGGATGTATCTTATGTAGGCAAACTGCTCCTGTGGGTTGAAAGGACTGGGCGAGACGCCATCATTGGTGATTACGGGACGGGTGCCGTCAATGGTTATGCGCGGCGTTATATCATCGCCAGGCTTCGTCCATATTTCCGCGCCATCTTCAGCGATAAAGCGCGCCAGAATAGGACCTTCTTCGACAGTGTCACCCGCGAAAATGGTGTAATCCAATTCGTGTACGCGGTCGCCTGCTATCGCATCGCCGTTTGTTCCATTATCATACAACTGAATGCTCTGATGCACGGTACTGATGTCCACAATTACACTGCCGGGAGCGTCGGTAATAACCTTGAAATGTATTACGTCTCCTATATTCAGGGGTTCATCCTCGACGTTCCATAACACCTGCACATCGAGAATATTAGCCGACAGCGGCAGCGATAACAAAGCAAACAGCATGAAGCATAATGTGAAGTGAGCTAAAGTTAAAAGTGAACTAAAGTGCGCTAAAGTCAGTTTGCTGCCAACTTTAATCACTTTAATCATTTTAGCCACTTTAGTCACTTCACGCACTCTTGATCGAGAATGTAACATCGTTCATCGTCCCTTGTAGTTATCGTCTAAATCGCGAGGCGACTTCAACGGTCTTAAGGAATAATTCTAGGCGTAATAAAGATAGTGACTTCGCTTTTCTGTTTTACTTCGCGCTTTGTGGAAAAGACCCGCCCAATAAGCGGAATATCCCCTATGAGCGGCACTTTTGAGACCGCTTCGCTGCTTTTCTCTGAGATAAGCCCGGCGATGACAGCCGTGTCGCCGCTTTTAACCAGTACCTGGTTCCGAGTCGTTCTTGTGGCGATTCGCGGTTGCCCCGATGGAGTGAAGCCGCCCTCACTGCTGACCGATGTACCAAGCACTAAACTGATCATATCGCTCTCTTTTACCTGCGGGGTTACAGCAAGCACGATGCCCACATCTTCAAAAACGGTCTCCACCTGCTGGATGCCATCCTGAATGGTTATCCTGTTATAAGGCACTTTGTCGCCGCTGTGGAACACAGCCGGTTGATTTTCAAGTGTGGTAATCCTGGGGTTGGACAAAACGTTGAACTGCGAGCTGGTGGACAAGGCGTTCAGAATACCTGCGAATTTTTCGGCATTGATGATCCCTTTGGTAAGAATTGCGCCGAAATCGCCAGAGAACGCGAACTGCATCTCTTCGCCTTTGTTGACGGCAGTCCAGTCAATTCCCAGATCGCTATCGTCGGACAGCGCCCCTTCGATGATATAAGCCTCGATTTCCACCTGCGGTATAGAAACGTCAATCTTGGGTATCTCTTCTTCAATTTTTGCCATGATCTCTGCTCTATCAGAGACCACAATATACCCGCCTCTGCCCACTGCTTCTCCAAGCTGCATTCCGCCGCCGGCTTCTCCAGACGTGCCACCGGCTGCGCTGCCACCACCTGTATCTGTTTCTGTCTTCTCCTCGATGGCTTCCACAGCGCCCGCCTCGCTCAAAAATGGACGCAAAATGGCGCTGGCTTTTTCAGGTGAGATGTAGTTCAGCTTAAAGACCTTTTTGACGAGTTTTACAGCGACCGCCCCTGGTCCAACTGACTGACCGCTTGGCGATAACCGTGATGGCGGAATTATCGTATCCTCCGAAATTTCTCTGTCCAGTTGCCCGATAACCTCCGCGATCCGCTCAATATCCCAGGACGCAGCAACAATGATCACAGAGTTGGTCCTTGGGTCAGTCAATACGGTACCATCAGACCCAAGAAGCTGCTGCAGCGTTGGCTGTATGTCCGTAACATTGGCGAATTTCAGCTCGAAAAACTTTGATTCGGCAGTCAAAGTGCCTGTCAGCGGCGTTGTCGAGGGAATTATCTCAAATACCTCTTTTCCCGTTTTTTCCGCTCTTTCTTCCAACTGTGTGGATGTTAGTACGCGAATCAGCCCACCCTCTTCTATATAGCCAAAGCCCTCGGCTTTCAGTATCTCATCCAACGCGGTCTTGAGCGGCACATCCACCAGATGCGCTGTGACCTTTCCTGAAACCTCGCTTCCCGCAATGATATTGGCTCCATATTCCATGAACAGCATCAACAACACTGTGCTGAGAGACTCCTCATTGATATTAAGGGATACGAGTTGCTCCAACATAGGATTCTGGAATATCACTACCAATCCCTGTTCGGTGCCCTCCACGTCGTAAATGACCGGTTTTGTTAAGCTTATGTACGCCCTTAGCTCATTTCCTTCCGTTTCAAACGCGACCCCGCGCAGTATGCCTTTGTCAATGGATATGGAATCCGGCAGTGAGGTTGTTGCGTTGAACAGTTCTATTCGCAAGACCCCGCTTTTTGACAATTTCGTCTGCCTTATCTTGAGCGGTCGATCAGACACTATCTCCAGCTTTGTTATTTTCGGGAGAAAAACCGGTCTAATCGCATCCACAATAGCCGGTCTGGTTCGGATGCTTGTCGCGGGCGCATCACAATACGATTGGGAAACGAAAAGCAAAGAGCATAGAATATAGAGCATAGAACATAAGGCATAAAGTGTGAAGCCTGAGGCATGTTTTGCCCTTCGTTCCTTGCTCTCTGGTGTGATCTTTAGTTTCATCTTTGCGGTTCCTTTCAAGTACAGACATGCCATGACAACTCATGTCCTCCTGATCTGTTATGAACAATTTTCAGCTAGAATGACAGTCGGAATAGTCGAAGGTGTTCCACTCACTGATCACCGATTACTATCAGCCTCGTATTTTTTCTCCAGTGTGTATTTCTTATCACCGCCGATTATCTGCACTCTGTCAACCTCAATGCTCTCGATTATGAACTCAGAACCTGCCTCTTCACTGTAGAGGGTATCGCCCTCAGCCAGTATCTCACCGTTTACCACAGCGAGAGCGTGTAGATCGCTGTAGATTATGGATGACAGCGCGAATATCTCGGAAGGTTTTCGCTCCGCCAACTGGATTTCCTCAACCGGGACTTCTCTGAGGAAAGGGTCTCTCCCGTATAGTTCAGGCAGTGGGTCCCGATATTTGATCAAGAGTTTTTCGGCAAGCTTGACGAAATCCTCAGCATCCTTTCCGCTGATTGCAGGCGGAGTAATGCGCTTTGTAGCCTCCAAATCGGTGATCCGCGACGACTGAAACCAGAAAAAGGAGGTCACAGCCAGAAACAGCAACAAAGTGATTATGATAGCGTTGTTTTTCAACCTGTCCCCCCCCCCGCTCTGGAATAGAATATATTGAATTGAACCTCAGCGCTTATGGAGGCTCCTATTTGTTCATTATATATCTTGGCGCTGGTAATAGTAACGAGTCTTTTAGAGTCTTCCAGCTTTTGCAGGAATTTGATCACTCCGTGATAATTGCCGCCGAGGGAAATTGTGTATGGAACCCTTATGTACTTAGGCTCTTTTCCCGCCGCTGACTCAGACTTCTTGGGTGTCGCTGTCGCTGTTCTGACTAGAGATAATATCTCCAACTCAGAGCCTCTGGCATAATCCTGAATCTCCCTGAGAAGGGATGAAACCTCTTCTTCGTGGGGGATCAAATGCAAGAGATGTTCCAGTTCTTCTTCGTAGCGTCCTAATCTGGTACGCGTGATGGAATCGGGCCAATCCGCCGCATCGCGCTCCAGTTGAGTCAGTTCAGCCTGTTTCTCACTGAGATCACGCTGATACGTTCTCAGGTCGGCGAATCTGGGTCGCCAGAAGAGGAAGAAGAAAGCAAGAAAAATAATCAGGAAGCAACATACAACAATCAGTATTTTTCGGATATCTTCAGGAGACATGAGTAGCTGCCTTTCCTTTGCTGTAACCAGTGATCAATAACCAGTGACCACTAAGTATTAGAGTCCTTCGTCTGGGGTCAGGATTTCCACCGAAAGCTTGAAGGTGAACATGTCGTCCGCCATTCCACTTGCAAGCGTTGTGGCAGAATCAAAGATGATATTACTGAAGGTCTCCGAATTTTCCAATCTCCCCACAAACTGGCTAACCTTATCAATCGAGACAATGTCTCCCGCCACGTATGCAGTTATAGATCCACCTGTTGTATTAGCGGGCTGCGCCGCGCGAGACCCCGAACTCGCCCGCTCAACTGTGAGCATGTCTATCCATGAGCCATGCTGCGGCAAGCACTGGCACAGTTCAACGAGTTTATCGCTCCAGATAACCTGTTCCCTGAGCAATTCCTCAACTAAGGACAGACGAACCTTGAGTTGTTTCACTCTTTCAGCAAGTTTGCGCACGTCCTCCGCCTGGAGCTTGTGGTACTTGATCTGACTTTCGCTATATTTCAACCTGTCAGAGTAATCCTGCACCGTAGCCGTCAGTCTGAATGAAGACAGAAGCAAAGATAGCAATATGAGAGAGGAAAGAAAGATTATGACAAGATTTATGGGCGTAATAGCCTTCTTGGGACCATATTCGGGCGGAAGTAAATTAATGTCTATCATAATGTTTTACTATCCTTAAAAGGCGGTGGCCAGTGAATACTGATTACTGATCACTGATTACCGATACGGCTTAAGAGCAAGTCCAACAGCGGTGGTAAACATTGGCTCCTTTCCCTCTATTTCGCTCACATCGCCATTGCTCGCCACTGGTATGTAATCCAGAAATTGGACGCTCTCTACAGGTATAGCCAGCCTCTGCGCCAGGAAACTGTCGAGATTGCGCAACTGACTGCCTCCACCAGAGAAGTAAGCTTTGGACAATTCAGCATTGGGGACATCACCTTCATAATATCGAAAACACTCGCGAATCTGCGGGTACAACCCTTGCCGCTCCTCAATGACAGGCTCAATGGGAGAAGCCGCGTGCCATATCTCGCCTGTCCCATCGGAGATTCTCTCAAAAAGGTCTTCGGTGACTTTATAGTCTTCCGCTTCCTGTCTTTTGATCCTGAGCCGCCGCTCTATCTGGGATGTAACGTGGTTTCCCGCAACGGATATATCTCTATAAAACGCCAGGTCGCCGCGATATACGATCCCCACAGAGGTCTTAGTCGCCCCGATGTCAATTACTATTACGTCCTCATCTTCTGGAAACAGGTCGGCAAAACTGAGAAAACCCAGAACGGCTGTGAAATCAATCTCTATGGCAACAGGTATAAGACCAGCCGCCCGCAGCATATCCACACGTTCTTTTACCAGGTCTTTGCGCACGGCGACAAAGAATACGTACACACCGGGGATGTTGTCCCGCGTACCTTCATTAAGAACATGGCAATCTATGACGGCTTCCTCAGCGGGGAAGGGGATATAGTCCCTCGTTATCGCTTCCCATTCAACACGCTCTCTGAGTTCCGATTTTTTGATATCGGGAGATATGTGCTCCATGAATATCCGCCGCGCTGTGGCGGATCCCTCTGCCGTAGTTTGCACAGTCGCTACTGCTTTCTTGGCGCGGAATTTCTTCCTGTCAACCAGTTCAGCCAGAGCCGCGCTAACAACGCTGAAGGAATCATCTACCAACGGTTCGGATAGACCTGCATTGAGGATGAACGGACCTTTAGAACCATATTCCAACTCCACAATCTTTATGAAATTGGAACCAATATCTACTCCTAACGAAATACCTCTTTTGCGAAGCATAATCTCTAACTCCGTTCCTGAGAAGTGAATTATAGGAAGTGAGCTAAAGTGGGGAAGTGAGCTAAAGTATATTAAAGTTAAGGATTGTGATTACTTTAGTCACTTTACCTTACTTTAGTCACTCTACCTCACTCTAGTCACTACAACCTATCATGGCCACTGAAGGTCTGATTCAGCAATCCATTCTACTTTGCCTGCCGAATCAATTGCATACTGCCCGCCCTCATATTCAGGCAGTTTTTTGATCAGCCCTGCGCGAACAAGTTCCCTTAGCTCTTTGGGGTATTCATGATAGTGTTTTTTGTATTTTCCCACGGCGTTCTGAAGCGGCTGTATCTGCTTTTTTGCCATAAGGATGTCTATTCGCCCCTGAATAGCCTCTTTGACATTTTCATCCTCGTACTGGCGATACGTCTCTCTCAAGAATTCTATAGCGGTGTCTTCCTTGCCAGACTTAGCATACATTTTGGCGACGAGTCTTGGCAGATACGTGGGATGTCCTGGCATTTTCGACGCCTTTTCAAGACATTCTGCGGCGGAAGCGTGGTCATCCATATAGAAAAAATAGTTGAATCCTAGCAGGAAATGGAGTCTCCAGTCTTTGTCCGGATTGTTTCGTATCCCCTTTTTCAGAAGTTCTATGCTTTTTTCCGCATCGCTCTGTTCCAATGAAAGCACAGTTCCGCCGAACCTGTATGCGAGTACGTTCCCCGGGTCCAGAGTGGTGACGGCATCCAGTATGCGGTATAGCCAGTCATATTTCTTGTCAGTGAGAAAATGCCCACCGAAGTACACCACCGAGCGCGCCCATAATACATCAGCCAGAACCGCGTGGAATCCGAGGGACGCAGTTTTGAGAAATCTCGTTTCGGGGATATAGATGAGCTTTTCCTCTAATCGCTCCCTCGAAGGTCTTATCTTATCAACTCGCGTCTGCATAAAGGCAAACCCCACAATACTGATGATACACAATATCAACGCCGGTATCCAAATTCGCTTCATAGTCAACAGCCACCAGTTTCAGACAAACTCTCTCTTCCCCATATACAGAATAGATATTAACAAAACGGCAGCCATGTAAAGCAAGCTATAGATAATAGCATAGGACATGAATCTCATGCTGACAGATAACTCTCTCGCCATCTCAGCCCTGATATTGAGATTCTCCAGGTTGGGTAGCAAATAATAGCACAAAGAACACAGACTTTTGAGCGCGCCGCTTTCCAGCGCGGCTCCCATTTCCTTGATGTCCATTGTGAGATGCCCGATAACGTATGCGGAGAGCGTAAAGAAAACACTCATGACGGATGAGGAGATGACACTGAAAAAAATGGCAATGGAAGTAATGAGCATTAGCTCAAAGAATATCAGTACAATGGCTTTTATCAGCGACACATAGCCTATAGTTTCAGGCTTCACCATAGCCTGCGCTAACAGAGAACCGTGCAGCGCAAGCACCGAGAAAAGCACCACCGCCATGATAACCAGATTGACAAACACGGTCAACAGCAGACCGCAGTATTTACCCAGCACAAATTCATATCTATGGATCGGTTTGGAAATTATGGTGTATATGGTTTTCCTGCGAATCTCCTTGTGAACCAGATTAGTGCCCACGAAAGTGGCAATAAGTACGCCAAATACAGACATTGCCGCCAACCCTATGTCCTTGATAACCCGTAAATCATGACCTATGGTAAGCCGACCCAGAAGCACAGACGCTACGATTACGACAACTGTGAAAATAAGCAAGTTGTATAAGACCCTATCTCTTATGGCTTCCTTGAAGGTGTTTATGGCGATAGTTCGTATAATCATGGTATGATCCAGTTATGAGCGATGAGTAACTTGTCACGCGTTCCCCATCATGCGATACTGACATTGTCTTCTGATGAATCTTTTAGCGATACGAAGAGTTCTTCCAAAGACCGGATTCGGGATGATACTGAAACCAGCCTCGCATTGGATTCCCTTATGAACGCCAGAATCTCGTGCAACGCTTCTTCTCCGGCGGGGAAATCAATGCCATGAATATTGATAACAGCCCTGCTTCCCTTGCGAACTATCTGTCCGCCAAGAGATTGAATAGCGTCGCTGTCCGTCTCGTTTAGTCTGGAAACCGTCACTTCCACGGACTCCAGTTTCACGTCGAAGAACTCGTCAAGGCGTTCCACTTTCTGAAGTTTTCCCTGCATGAGAATTCCGACCCTGTCACATATAGCTTCCACATCTGAGAGAACATGTGAACTAAAGATCACCGTTCGTCCCTCGCTTTTGAGGCGGAGTATGATGTCTCGAATCTCTCTTCTACCAACAGGATCCAGCCCTGAAAGCGGTTCATCGAAAATCACAAGTTCAGGATCATTGATCAACGCCTGCGCTATGCCAATACGCTGCAACATTCCTCTGGAGAACTTTCTGAGTTGAATGGACGCCGCATCTTCCAGCCCTACCGCCTCCAGAAGGTTTCGAACTCTCTGTTTGCGCGTATTTTTGTCAAGCTGAAAAAGCTGGGCGTAGAAATGGAGGAATTCCTCGCCCGTCAGGTAATCGTAGAAGTAAGGTTGTTCCGGGAGAAATCCGACTTTTGCCTTGAATCTCACCTCTTTGATATTTTTTCCAAGAACCCATGCCGTCCCAGAAGTAGGAAAAATCAATCCAAGCAACAACTTGAACGTCGTCGTTTTCCCAGCGCCGTTGGGTCCCAGGTAGCCGAATACCTCGCCGCTTTCTATCTGGATACTGAGTCCATCAAGCGCCCTGACGGAACGCCGTTTGATAGGAAGCCCACTCTTGAAATCTTTTGTCAGGTTTTCGGTTTTTAGCACTGACATTTCTTTTATTCGCTTTAAATGTTAGGTCGCTGATCTCAACGCCTAGAGACTATGGTAGATTTGCTGGAAAGAATTTTGTGATTCTCTCATCAAGGCTGTTGGCAAATTCTTTCACAGCATCCTCTTTGAGATTTCTCAATGCCGCGATCTCTCCGGGAGTCAGGATCATTCCAACACCGCGACAGGCATCAATTATATCCTGAAAAAGGCTCTTTCTGAAATCTTCCATCGTCACTGCCATTCCGATGATTCTCTGTATTTTTTCTTCGGATACCTGCTCCTGGTATCTTTTCTGCGCGGCGGCAGATATTCTATCGGCGAACTCTTCGGACAGTTGTTTCGGCTGGATCACTGAAGATATGATTCGAATGGTTTCAAAGAGAGATGAAACTTCCTTTTCTGACGGAGAATCAGTCCTCTGAGAGCTACACTCCACAGCCTTGCCTGTTTTCCAGGTCAGGTTATCCGTGAAATTCACTAGCGATTTTTCTAGTTTTTTTTCTGACCTTTTCTTTTTCATGATACACCTCGTGGGATAGGTCGCCCAGATTGTGAAAGAGCTTTAACCTATCTGTTGAAGAACTGCTGGAGTTCCTCTGGGTATTGATTTCTTTTGACATCTTAGTCGGTTATGGTTGGCAATATCGGTCAAATTGTGTGCATTTTATGATCACCCATAGCGCGCGAATTGAAAACTTCGTATTCATTCATGTCCTCTACGCCGCGCCGCTCAATGCGCCAGCCATGTTGAATATCGGCAAATAGAGACATACAAGGATTCCGCCCACCAGCACTCCAACTAAGATCATCATTGCCGGCTCTATGAGTTTGGTAAGCCCCTCTACGGTGCGCTCCACGTCATCTTCGTACAAATCGGCTATCTTGTTGAGCATTGTCTCCACGGTGCCTGTTTCCTCTCCCACGACGATCATGTGAGTAACCATTGCCGGGAAGACCTGACTTCTCTCCAGTGGAGCCGATATGCTTTCCCCTTGTTGAATGCTGGCGCTCGCCTCTTGTATTGCGCGCGCTACGATCCTATTTCCGACTGTTTGCGCCACAATATCGAGAGAATCCAGGATGTTCACGCCGCTGCGATCCAATAGACCGAAGGTACGGGCAAAGTTGGCAACGACCTGCTTCATGATCAGAGAACCAAAAAGCGGGAGTTTTAGCTTTATACGATCCCAAACCAATCCGCCTTTATCAGTTTTGATAACCCTCCTGATAAGAAACACGAACATAATGATGGCAGCGAGGGTGATGGCGCCCATAGGTCCCCTTATGTCTTTTGATATTCCTATGAGTACTCGAGTAGGCCCGGGAAGTTGTCCGCCAACATCTTCGAATATGGCGGCGAATATGGGAACTACAAAAATGATCAGTCCAAGAGTGATCAGCACACAAAATCCCATAACCATAGTGGGCAGGAAAAGCGCGGATTTGACTTTGTTGCGCAACGCCCGCTGTTTTTCCAGAAGTGTCGCGAGCTGATCCAGGATTAAGGGAAGAGTTCCACTGATCTCTCCCGCCTTGACCATGCTGGTATATAGATGGTTAAATATTTTGGGATATTTGGCGAGGGAGTCGGATAATGTTGAACCGCTTTCCACTTCGATTTTGACCTGCTCCGTCACTTTGGATAGAGTTGGGTTTTCAGTCTGTTTCGCCATGATTTCCAGACACGGCGCTAACTGAATTCCCGCCTCCACCATGGCGGCGAACTGACGGCTAAATACTGCTATATCATTGATTTTTACCTTAGGTTGGAACAGGCTCATGGAAGATATCTTCTTCTCCTGATGCATTTCCGTGACGGTAAGCCCCTGTTTACGCAATTTGGCGATCAGGTCGCGGCTGTTTTTTGCCCTGGAATTGTTCCTCTGTGTTCTTCCTTGTTGATCTCTGGCTACGTATGCAAAACTGGGCATTACTATACCCCCTTTTTTGTGGCTTTGAGTATTACAGGCTCAACAGTTCCATTTCGAAAAAAGCGTCCACCACATCTGGATCGAACGAAATGCCTGCTTGCGCGGAGATAAACTCTCTTTCCTGTCCCATCTCTTCAAATGCTTCAGCCACCGCTATTATTCTGGCTCCCAGCGGGATGTCCTCTTCGCCTATGCCATCTGGGAAGCCGCTTCCATTCCACATTTCGTGATGATGCCGTATCATAGCTTCAGTTCCGGACAGCAGGTTCACGGGTCTCACCATTTCAGCGCCGAGGATGGTATGAGATTCGGGACAAATACCGCTGGATGCCCGACTCTGCTTGCATCTAATGTCCAATACGCCTATATCGTGCAAAGCCGACGCATAATACAGATCGTTAAGATCGTCATGTCCCACGCCAAATTCATGAGCCATGCCTATAGCGCTTCTAGCCACCCTCATGCAATGTCCCTGCGGAATGAACTGAGTAGATTCCATAGCCGTCATGAATATTTCTATAGCATTTATGAAGAAGTTACGCCGGTCGCCAGCCGCCTTAGCGTTCCGTACAGCAATAGCTGCTTGATATGCAAGAATGGAAAGCACTCTCCGATCTTCGGCGGTGAATTGAGGCGGATCAAATAGTTTATTGATGACCTCGATCACTCCTATTATCTCGGTACGGCTTTCGTTTTCAATGCCCTGCACAGAAGAGCGTTGATTTCCCACAGTAAGAATAATAGGAACACACAGGATGCTCCTGCTGTCAAAACTCGTGACCTTGTCCACAGTTCCCGTGAAACGTAAATCTGATTTGGTGTCATTCACAATAGCGGAACTGCCATTCTTGAAAACCCACCACGCTATGCCGTCACGAATAGTAACATGACGGAGAATGTCCTCTTTTTCTCCCAGAGCCACTTTGAAGTAAAGCTCATCCCTTGCGGAATCATACAGCATAGTGGAACCGGTTTCAGCGCAGGTCAACTCGCGTGCGCAGAGATTGATCTGCTTCAACAGGGCATCCAGATCGAGCGTGGAGTTCATCGCTTGACTAATTTCTATAAGCCTATTCTGAACCGCCAGTTCGCCGACCTTGCCGTTGATTCCGCTGCCACATTTGGGACAGAAATTTGCTTTATCAGGTAAGTTTTCACCGCATTGAATACACTCAAACATGATCTATCATCGCGAATCATGGATAACGGATGGCATATAACCATTGTCCATAATCCCGTTTATCCTCCTCTGTCACTCATTGAAAATACTGGCTTTTCCGGGCTAAGTGTGGGACATCGGGAAACCTACCTGCTCAACTCAAAAGAGCCAGAATATTAAGTGTCCATTGTTTTCAGAATTACCTCTTCAAATGTTGTCACGCCTTTAGCCACCTTTTCCATTCCATCTTCCCGCAAGGTTCTCATATCTTTTTTCATGGCAACTTCCTGAATCTGTGGCGCGGAAAAATCCCCCTTCAAGATCAATTGTCTTATCTCATTATCAATCGGCAGAAGCTCATGGAGCGCCGTCATGCCTTTGTAGCCCGTATGGTTGCAAGCGTCGCATCCGGCGCCTCTGAACAACTGCAAGTCATCTGTAGAGACGCCACGAAGTTCCAGTTCTTTGAGCATACTACTTGTAGGCGCGACAGGTCTTTTGCACTTGTCACAGACTTTCTGAACCAGACGCTGCGCTTGAGCCAACTGGACGGATGACGCCAGGAGGAATTCGTTGATTCCCAATTCATGGAGACGTATTAGAGAACTTGCGGCATCATTGGTATGTAATGTACTGAACACCAGATGGCCTGTTAGCGCCGCTTCTACAGACGTGGCGGCGGTTTCTGCGTCTCGTATCTCTCCAACCATTACCACGTCCGGGTCATGTCTGAGGAAGTATTTCAACATAACGCCAAAATCCATTCCGATCTCAGGTTTCGTCTGCACCTGGATGGCGCCATCTAAATTTCGCTCAATAGGATTTTCAACTGTCAATATCTTTGTCTCTGGCGAGTTAATGGTGTTAAGAGCCGAATAAAGCGTAGTGGTTTTGCCGCTACCTGTGGGACCCGTAACCAGAATAAGCCCGTATGGTTGTTCAATAACGTTCTGGAATATCCTCAAATTCTTCGACAGGAATCCCAGTTGCTCCAGGCTGTAGCCGGATGAGCTTGCGTCAGCGATACGCATTACCACTGATTCACCGTGAGAGGCGGGAACGATGGAAACGCGCAGGTCATACTCTTTGCCGCCGGCTTTGATGTGTATCCTGCCATCCTGCGGCTTTCTCCGCTCGGCTATATCGCAATTCGCCAAGATCTTGATTCTGGAAACTATGGCATTATGCCTGGATTTGGGCAGCGGTATTGTAGGTATTTCGGTAAGCCTGGTGTCAATCCTGAGCCTGAGAACGCTCCGCTTACGAAACGGCTCAATATGAATGTCGGACGCCCCTTGTTTCACCGCCTCCACGAGTATCGCATTCACCAGTCCAATGATGGGACCTCTCTTAGCCAACTCTACCGCTCTGGCGATATCCAGGTCTTCGTCCTCTTCTTCGTCCTCATCAGGTCCTACCTGTATTTCGTCTTGTTCTTGTATTCCGTCGAGTATCTCCTGAACTATGGTATCGCCGATTCCGTAAAGTTCATCAAGTTTTTCCTCTATATCTTGTGGAAACGCCAGAAGCGGTTCTATTTCAAATTCAAGACCCGTCGCGCGGAGGCTGATCCTGATGTCATCTGCAGCAAAAATATCCAGCGGGTCAGCCATGGCGACGGAAAGTTTTGTCTCAGTCTTATATACAGGCATGCTCAGACTGCGTCGGGCTTTGGACTCAGGGATCATCCTTATGATCTCCGGGTCTATGTTCTCCTTCGCTGACAGATCAATGTACTGCGCCACCCCCCACTCATCGGCGGCGACCGCGAGTATCCGCTCTCTGGGCACCAGCCCCATATCCGCAATAATTTGATGGAAGTAGCCTTTTGTTTCCCCCTGTTTCTTAAGAACCTTCTCTAGCTCTTCCTGGGAAAGAAGCCCTTTGTTCAGCATGATCTCAGCGCAGCTTAACTTCGACGATACCTTATCCAGCCGCCTTGCCCGCTGTAGCAAATCCACCAGACTCACAACAGCCGGAGTTTTCTCCTCCTCCTCCTCCGCCGCCGCACTGGGTCCTTCTTCTATTCTGCTTATAGTAAAAGTGTCAACAGAACTGCTCTCGACATACATGCTATCCAGAGCGTTCCCGGTATCTATGAAGCTTTCAGCCGATGTGGCTTTCTCCTCATGTAAAGATGAATCTCGCGCTACATCTACAGGAGTCACTTTTTCATCTTTTGAGAGTCGGAATTGTTTCATCTTACCTGTAACCTGTCTCGGTAATTGACGCTTTGCATACGCGTCTAGCTATGCGATTCTTCTCGTCATTCTCTTCAAATCGTCTTGATTGCTTGCATAGGCGAGGGCTGCCTCAAATGTTACCACTCCGCTTTCATAAAGGGTTTTCAACGCCTGATCTCGCGTTCGCATACCCAGATTGGCATTGGTCTGAATCACATTTGGCAGTTGATACGTCTTGCCTTCACGAATTAGGTTTCCTACGGCGGGGATTCCCAGCATTACTTCCATTGCAACCGCGCGTCCCATGCCGTCTCGTTTGGGCACCAGAGCCTGGCACAAAACTGCTTCCAATGTAACCGAAAGCTGCGTCCTGATTTGCTCCTGCTGGTAAGGCGGAAAAACGTCAATGATACGATCAACGGTTTCAGCCGAACTGTTGGTATGTAGAGTTGCCAGCACCAAATGACCTGTTTCTGCGGCGGTTATAGCCGTCTCGATTGTCTTCTGATCGCGCATCTCGCCCACGAGTATCACATCGGGGTCCTGACGAAAGACATGAGCCAGCGCGTCATCAAAAGCATGTGTATCATCACCCACTTCTCGCTGGTTTATATAGCTCAGATTGTCCCTGTGAACGAACTCAATAGGGTCTTCCATTGTGACAATATGACATCTTCGATTGACATTGATGTGATCAACCATAGCCGCCAGAGTGGTGGATTTACCAGAACCTGTGGGTCCTGTGACCAGAATGAATCCCCGCGGCTTAAGAGCCAATTCCTTCAGAATATTCGGCAATCCCAACTCGTCTATGGTTTCGATGTTCGTCGGAATTACGCGAAGCACAGCCGCCATAGATTGGCGCTGCATGAAAACGTTTACTCTAAATCTATGGAGATCTGAGAAAGTGTGAGCGAAGTCAAGTTCCTTATTTTCAGCAAAAATCTTTCTATGATTATCTTCCATTATGGAGGTGATCATACGTTCAGTATCATCGGGTGTAAGGGGTGGAATATCTTCCATAGGCAGAAGCTCGCCGTCTATTCGCAAACCAGGCGGACTTCCCACTTTGATGTGCAGGTCTGAAGCCTCTTGCTCGATCATCGTTCGCAGTAGTTCATCAATTGCTTGTAGCATCTTTTATTCTCCCAGGGGTGTTTTTTTGAAAAAAGGAACATACCTGCAGTCATGGTTTTTAGTCGAAAGCTACGCGTAAAACCGGTCAACTTAGCAAGTTTTTCAATGGGAGATAGAAAAAGGCGGGTAGAATTTGGCGAAACGGTTGTATTCAGCCCCAGATCCCCGGTATGGCTTGACCACATTTTCTGCAATGGCCTGATTCGTCCAGTTCCAGAATGTTGACTTCCGAGCCATTCCGGTGAATCAGTTTAGTCTCGCAGGTTGGGCAGTAAGTGGATTCGTATTTATGCCCCCGGCAGATTGCCCACGTAAACGAACTTCAGTCCATTGGATCGGGCTATATTGTATGCCATGTCCAGCGTCTCCGCCGGCGTTGCGGGTATATCGGTGAGTTGATAATTCGGGAAAAATCGGGAGAAGTGAAGCGGAATATCGCTTCCAAGATTCTCCTTGATCCACGCCGTCATATTGGCTATATCCTGACGGTCGTCATTGCGTCCCGGGACGATGAGATTGGTGATTTCCAGCATCACCTTTTCCTGTTGGATGGTCTTGAGCGAACTCAACACCTGTTCCATATCAATGCCGCACATATCCAGATAGTATTCGTCGGTAAACCCTTTGAGATCAACGTTTACCGCATCCATGTGTTTCAGAAGAGCTTTTAGCGGCTCCGTGTAAATATATCCCGCCGTATGACATAGCGTTGTAAGTCCAGCCGCTTTTGCCGCTTTTGTTGTTTCCAGAGCGTATTCGTAGCAGATCACAGGATCGTTATGCGTAAAGGCGATCATACGGCAGTCTTTATCGGCGGCGAGGCGCACAGCTTCCTCCGAAGAGAGATTTTGCGTTTTCGTTTCCTCCGGCCTGACCTGCGATATTTGCCACGTCTCGCAAAACTTACATTCCAAATTGCATCCAGCCGTGCCGATGCCGAGAAATTGACGACCGGGATGCACGTGGTAGAAATGCTCATGCTCGATGGGTTCCATGTAAACAACGCAGGGCTTAGCGTGTACCATTGAGTAGTATTTCCCATCCCTGTTTTCTTTCGCGCCGCAATATCCCCGTTCCCAGTTGTTCACTATGCACTGTCTCGGCTCAAGCATACATTGTATCATCACGCCGTCGTCCAGTGTTTTGTAGAACATGGCTTCTTTCAGCCCTTCGGCGGCATTCAATTCACTCGCGACGAGATGCCCTGACGCTGCTGAAACGGCAGTGAGGGCGGCGCCTTTTTTCACCACATCCTTGATAAAATCTCTTCTGCTAACGCGTTTGCTCATTTTATCGCCAGCGCGACAGTGTACGCCTTCCCCTGTTTGATCTTTTTGTAATTGCCGAAAACCTCGACGAAATTCCTTTTGATAAAAGCTCTTATTCCCGCGATAGTCACAACGTACAGCCTTCCATCTTTTTTCAGATGCCTCTTTGCATCCGACAGCATCAGATACAGAAGCTCTTTTCCAACGTGAGCGGGAAGATTGGAGCCTATAACGTCGAATTTCAGATCATCCGGGATGTGGCTGAAAGCATTGCTCAGGAACGCTTTACAGTTGGTCAAGCCATTGAGTTCAGCGTTCTTCCCTGCGTACTCAATGGCGACGAAATCCCTGTCAACCATATAAACCTCGCCCTGAGCGGCTAATCCCGCCATAGTCAGACCGATTGCCCCATAACCGCATCCCAGATCCAAACAAACGTCAGTCTCATTGATCTGCATATACCTTATCAGAAGCCCGGAGCCAGCGTCTATATCTCTTGGCGAAAACAGCCCCCACGTGGAATGGAAGGTAAACTCCATCCCGCGAAGATACTGCTGAAATATAACGTCCTCTCGTATTTTTTCTATATCCAAGTGCTA
>Ga0255402_1012_pt1 | contig 25900 bp, 15 predicted proteins | sample ANMaggSeSYBR01D4_FD_182125 | JGI IMG/M metagenome (GOLD analysis project Ga0255402, IMG submission 182125) | Sediment cell enrichment communities from methane seep in Santa Monica Basin, California, United Staets - ANME aggregate JGI... | ecosystem: Environmental > Aquatic > Marine > Cold seeps >...
ATGTAGTCGGAACTCATGAAATCTTCGGTGGCTTCGTCCTTGCAGGAGACCTCGTCGTCCTCTGCCAGACATGCAAAGTATATGTTTTGCGCGTCATAACAGAGATAAGCGGTATAAGGGCCAATTCCGCCGCCGATCCTGTTCTGCGTAAGCTCAAAAGGCGTCGCCTTGTTTTCCAGACCAGTATCCGGCTTGCCGTCAATCACCAGTTGCGCGGACAGAATTTCATACGGAGCCGCCGCCGTAAAAGAAGCGCCAAAACTCAGGAAACAAAAGCATATAATTGAGACAAATATAGCACGCAATGAACTGCTTTTCATGCCTCCTCCTTCCTTAAGCCGACATATCCGCAAAAGCTCCCGCGGCGAATAATACGTCGTCGCGGGTTACATCGTTATTAGTGACAAAACGTATGGTGTACATACCGTAGATAGACGTTTTAACACCTCGCTTGTTTAGTTCGTCGGCAACTTTTTCAGCCGTCATTTGCAGGGGTTTGGTGTCAATGATGATCATGTTTGTGTCAATTTTTTCCAGGTCTATGTTTACCCCTTTGATTTTCGCCAGTTTCTTCGCCAATGCCTGAGCGTTCTCGTGGTCCTCTTTTAGCCGTTCGATCATGTCCTGCAAAGCCACCAGTCCCGCCGCGGCGATAATTCCAGCCTGCCGCATATTGCCGCCCAGCCTGCCGCGCACTATCCGTGCCTTTTGGATGAAATTGTTTGTGCCAACCAGCATGGAACCAACAGGTGCGGCAAGCCCCTTTGACAGACAGAACATCACAGAATCGGTATATTTAGCGAGCTCCTGAGCGTCAACGTTCAGAGCCGCCGCCGCGTTGAAAATTCGCGCGCCATCCAGATGCACAGCGACGTCAAATTCACGCGATAGGTCGTAGATCGCTTTCATATTCTCAATGGGGACGACACGCCCGCCAGCCCGGTTGTGCGTGTTTTCCATACATATCAACGCAGTTCGAGGGCGATGTCGAGTGTTCAGTAGTGTACTCTTTACCAGATCGGGATCCAGGCATCCGCCTCCGCCGGGAGCCAATACCGGCAAAGCCCCCGCGAGAGCGGATATGTTTCCCATCTCATAATAGTAAATATGGCAGTCCGGCTCCATAATGATAATTTCGCCAGACTGAACGTGCGTCATCACAGCCGCCGTGTTGCCCATTGTCCCCGTGGGAACGAACAAAGCGGCTTCTTTGCCCATTTTTTCAGCCGCCAATTTTTCAAGGGCGTTCACTGTGGGGTCTTCACCATAGCAATCGTCCCCCACAATCGCATTCATCATCGCCTCGCGCATTTTTTGCGTTGGCTTTGTCACTGTGTCGCTACGTAGGTCCACAACCTTTTTCATGAATTCCTCCGTGACAGTTGATGATCAGGAGCTGACGTGCGGCGGGATTATATAATCCGCCAGCGACTCCGCCCTTCTCCCTGCGCTATCTCCCAGATAAGTGTTCTTGGAATCTTTTGAGAGCTTCTTGAGGATTCTCATGGCTTTCTTTATTTCCCCGATTTTCACGTAAGATTCAGCCATCCAGTAACGGGCTTTGAACTTGGTCAGTTTATCTGATTTCTCTCTTGCCACCTGGCGATATTCCGCGATAGCCTGCTCGTATTCCCGCTCCTGATGGAAAAGCCTGTTACCCACGAAAAAATGCGATTCAACGTTGATTACTTCGTGTTCTTCTTCCACTGGTTCTATTTCGGCAGTTTCATCTAACGGCGGTTCTTCCACAACCTGTGACCGCTTCAGCCCCATCCTCGCCAGTTTTTTCTGAACAGCATTTTTGGTTATGTCGTATCTCTCCGCCAAATCAGCGTTTGACAGACTGATATAGTTGGTTTTGAGGAATTCTTCCTCCTCTTCTGTCCATTTTTTTGTTGGCACTGCGTCCTCCTTGTTGTGATTAGCGCTCAAATGTCAGCGATCTTTACTGGAACGTTCTCGTCGGCAGATTTATACGCCGCCATAGCCACTTCCAGCGCTCGAAGCCCGTCCTCGCCGGTGATCTGGAAAGCCTTACCGCTGGCTACAGACTCCACGAAATCTTTTATCAGACCAAGATCCATGTCGTCGCCCCAATGAACCCATTGCGCTTTTGTGCTGGCATCGCTGTACAGGTCAATATCCTGAGCGAAAGCGTCCACAGAGACCACGCCATCCATGCCTATAATATCCATTGTCACGTCTCCCCACGTGGGGTATGACTTTGTCCTTGACCAACTGGTGTCCAGCGTGGCGAATACGCCGTTATCAAACTGTATGGTCAGGAGACCTGCATCATCTATGCCTATATCATGAAAGAGCATGTCCGCCTCAGCGTACACCTCAACTGGATCGGATCCCATAAACCATCTGAGTAGATCTACTACATGCGGGGTATGATCCATCACGGCTCCGCCTCCGCTTTTTTCCTGCTGTATGAACCAACCGCCGGGCATACTTCCATGATTCGTCGTTTTAGCGGCGAGTATCTTGCCAACGGCGTTTTCTTCCATAGAGCGTTTGGCGCCCATCACCGCCGGGATGTATCTGCAAGGGAAGGCGATTCCCAGAGACGCGCCTTTTTCCTTACACCGTTTTATCATCTCCTGAGCGTCTTTCACGCTGGTAGCAATGGGCTTTTCACACAGGATATGCTTGCATCCAGCGTCGGCGGCGGCTATCACGTATTCCTTGTGATCGGCGTTTGCCGAACAGACTATAACGGCGTCCATTTTTTGCTCCAGAAGCTTGTTATAATCCGGGTAGTATTCTCCTCCGAATCTTTCCGTTATGGTTTTTCCGCGAGCTTCATCTTCGTCAAAAATTCCGACGATTTCCACGCCCTCGATCTGGTTCAGAGAACTAGCATAGCTCGTCGCGTGCATGTGCGCGAAACTCATCATTCCGATTTTCATTTTGATTCCACCTCCATCTTACGCAAGCGGGAGTTGCACAGGCATCCCTGTCTTGATTGATTCCAGCGTTCCCAGAGCGATTTCCAGGGCGCGAAGAGCGTCTTCCCCTGTGACCTCCGGCTCCTTATCCTCTATTACGCATTGAATAAAATGCGCCAGTTCCATAGTGTAAGGGCTAACGTTGACAGGACTTTGCGGAACTTCCACTCCGCCGCCCCCGCCTTCTGAAGCCTTCTTCGACACTATCAATGGGCTGGTTGTCCTGCTGTCGAACTCGATAAGCCCTGCGTCGCCGGCTACCTCCAGCTTGACAAAGAATCCGGGCGGGTGCGCCCAACTGCCCTCTACGTGGGCAATGGTTCCGCTCTTGAACCTTATAGTTACGAGAGCATAGTCCACTTTGGGTATTCCCGAATATGCCAATCCTTTTGCATATATCCGTTCCACGTCCCCAAAGCACCATCTGAGGAAATCAAAGTCGTGGATCACCATGTCGAGAACAACGCCGCCAGCCATTTCCATATTCGCATACCAGTTTGACCAGCCCTGCGGATGTCCTGCTGCGCGCGTGGTTCTCACCATTGCCGGCTTGCCGATAGCGCCGCTGTCAATGAGTTTTTTAGCCGTCGCATATTCATGGAAGTACCGAAGCACGTGCCCCACCATGAATTTTACGTTCGCTTTTTCACATGCGGCTATTATTTCCCTGCCGTCCGCCATATTCCGTGCGATAGGCTTCTCGCAGAAAACGTGCTTCCCCGCGTCAGCGGCTTTCAGAACGTTTTCCTTATGGAACGGGGTCGGCAGGCATATATCCACAATATCCACAATATCCAGTGCGATGATTTCGTCTCCGCTGGCAAATGCTTTAGCCGAATGCCTGTCAGCAATCGCTTTGGCGGCATCCAGCCTGGAATCTGCAACCGCCACAATCTCAGCGTCAGGTATTTCAGAGTAACAATCGGCATGCATCCCGCCCATTGTTCCTGCGCCTATAATTCCTATTTTTAGCATGATCTCTCACTCCGCCGCTTATTAGCGTTATTTCGTCATTCAACAGAAAACAGTCAAATGACAAAGCAACATTAGATTAAATAAACCTGTGAATTTCACAGGCAAAAACACTCATAACACCATAGATTTACCATTTCGTGGTATTATAACATAGATGATTTGAATCTGCAACAGTCAGTTGGTATTTGTAGGTTGACAAACTGGGAAACCACTGACTATACTTATCCCCAAGAAGTATAGTCCCGTGTCAGGGATACAAGTTTTTCAGTTAGGCGAGAAAACCCAGGTAGAGGCGCGTTAATCATGCACACCCGCAAAGAAACGATCATCCAGCATCTTCAGGGCAACGCTGTTCTGCTTATTCTGCCCATCATCATTGGCTTTATCTGTGGGCTGGCGGGCACGTTCGTCAGGACTATCATACCGCATACGTTTGGCTGGGTGATGGATGTAGTCAATTCTGGCGGGCGGTTTGGCGTTCTCATCATGTTTGGTTTTTTGCTTGGCGGGGCATACCTGACTGGATTGCTGGCAAACAGGATGCGGGAGACTTCCGGCGTTGGACTGGACGTCGCCATAGAAAACTACCATCTCCAATCTGGCATAATGCCAGCGAAGTTCGCGCCGCTGAAGTTTTTCAGCACGCTTTTCACGCTAGGTCTGGGCGGCTCTGGCGGTCTGGTGGGTCCGACAGCCGCCATAGGACAAGGAACCGCGTCATATTTTTCCAGAGCGCTCAAGCTGGATCGGAGCAAAGCCAGAATTATGGCGCTTTGCGGAGTTGCAGGATGCGTTTCAGGCTTGCTCCATACACCCTTTGGCGCGGCACTTTTCGCTCTGGAATTGTGCTATATGAGCGGTATTCTCTACGAAGACCTGATCCCGGTGCTTCTATCAAGCATATCAGCGTACATAATGAGCGCGCGCATCGTTCAGGTACTTCCCTTTGGACATTTGCTCAAACAGCCTCATCTATTCAGAACGGTCGTCTATGATACGCCCTTTCCGTGGTCTCTGCGCCATCTGGCGTATTGCGTCATTGCCGCTCTGGTCACAACTCTTCTGGGGATACTCTTTATAAAGACGTTTCTGGCGCTCCAGAGCTTCAGCAAAGCGAAGATCAAAGCTAAATATGCTTCAGTCATTGGCGCGGCGTTGGTGGGATTGATAGTGGCTGTGTTCTTTCGGCACCGACTGCCTGATGTTTTGGGGCAACCCGGCGATTTGGTGGAGCGGTGCGCGCGGGATGGCTATTTGCTTCGTGCAGCGGCGGTTTTGCTCATCGGAAGATGGATGACCACGTTTCTCACGGTTGGCTTTGGCGGTTCAGGCGGGCTTTTCTCCCCCACCGTCCTTATGGGCGGACTTTCAGGCATTATCGTCGCGCAGATATTGGGGGTAACCAACACAAGCGTTCTGGTAACTACCGGCATATCCGCCGCCCTGACGGGAGTGATGAACGTCCCTATGGCGGCTGTAATTATCGTGGTGGAAGCCTTCGGCGTTAGTTTCATCATCCCCGCCGCCATAGGCAGTGCAATAGCTTTTCTGCTGTCTAAAAACTGGGTGATCTATCCGCACATTGCACCGTATCAGAACTCCGGGAAATCGTCCAGATCATAATACGACTTTTTCAGTTATTCTAGTAAAACAAGTTCTGTTGGCTCCCGCGTACGCGGGGTAGAACGAGGCTGCCAGCCCGTTGCTGTGTAGTAATAGCAACGGGCTGGCAGCCTCGTTCTACTCATAACTGAAAAACTCGTAATCATAAGGGATGGTTTACCCTTCTCGCCTTAGTGGTTCCTCTTGAAAACGATATATGAATATGATAGACTTGGCTGTAGGATATTGAAGAATGGCGTTCATTCCTGTTTGTAATACTCTTGTAACAACCTCCTCTGGGTTTTGTGTTATAGTTCTATAAGTGCGGATTAAGCATTGAGCCGATTTTTTTGACCAGAATCGCCGGGGATATCAAAATGGTAGTTCGTTTTTTGCGCGTTGGTTTGAATAATTGTTTGTGGATACTCCTCCTCATTGTAGTGTCCATAACTGCCGAAGCGCGGCTTGATCTATTGGTGATCAGACCGATAGAGGAGTTTGTGACGAATAACAGGGAACTGGTGGTGGAGGGGCTGGTGAAATATCCAGAGGTTCAGCAAGTTGCTGTCTCGGTCAATGCGCCAGCGGGCGTATCGGATTTGGGTTCTCTTGAAGAATCGCTCCAATCCCTGATAGTTGATCTGGGAGCGTCACATTCCCTGACGGCTCTGGTTTTTTCGCCCGTCTTTGAGGATAAGCTCTCTTTTGGACCCAGGGTCGTCAATCTATCGTTTTCTGAAAATGGGCGGACATTCACAGATAGGGGCGTCTTTAACTGTAGTTCGGGCATGGATCAGGAGTATGGAGAGGCGCGGGCAGAGTTCGAGACGACTATCAAAGCCAGATTCGTTCGGATTGACATGCTGGATGGTTGGCAATCCGGCAAGATCGGTATTCAGTCGGCGGGATTCCTCAATACGGCGGGAGAATTGCTGAAAGCCAGGGTCAGAGGCATATCTGTGGCAGTTGCTCTGGATGCTGATGGAGAGGCATATTTTGAGATAGCCATCCTTCTGCGGGAGGGAGAGAACCAGATTTCCATCGCGGCAAGCGCGCCGGATTCAGTTGAAGAAATGGATGAGCGATTTGAACTCGTTACGGTTACTTATATGCCAGAGGTAGTCGTGGAAGAGGAGCCGTTGACCCTGAGTGACGGCTACAAGGCAGAGCTTGTCATTCCGATGTTCGCGCTGAGTTCCGAAATCAAGAAGGTCGGTATATGCCCGATGGACATAAATCGGATAGAGTGGACGTCGTACTCAGATAATACACGAGTAAGAAGGGGTACGTATCCTGTTCTGGCATACGAGATTGAGGTGAGCGCGGCAACTCCATTTCCGGCAACGGCGAAGGACTCGCTGGAGCGACAGCCGCCGGAACTAGCTGTTGACGGTAATGCTAAATATCCCTCAACGTGGATGACCACTACCAGCGCGCTGCCCATCTGGTTCAAAGTAGATCTGAGAGAATCGCGCCCCATCGGAAGGGTTATCATTACATCAAGAGTGGACGGCGATGTGCCCTACGGACCGAAAAGATTGTCCATTCTGGTTTCCGATGACGATTTGAACTATCATGAAGCCGCCGTGTGTGACGAATGTAATGATAGCAAGACGGAGATCGATCTGCCAGCTTCGCCAGTGGCGCGATATGTGCAGATAGTTATCGAGGAAGGAAAACAGGGCAACAACATTCAGATAAATGAGGTGGAGTTTCGAGACGATGAAGGCGCTAAAATCGTGTCGTATGTGAAATTGAGTTCTGCCATGCTGGCGCGACCTGCTGAATTGACGCTGTTCTATGATGATAGTGATCTCGCCGACGCTGGAATCCAGAGAGAGGAAAACCTGGCGATCTTCAGTTGGAATCCGGGGATGCGCGAATGGAATATGGTGGGCGGGGAAGTCGTCCCCGCTAATAATTGGATAACGGTAAACCTGAATTACCTTTCCACGTTTGCCATCTTTGAGACAACATCGCCGTTGGCTGAAGTGCGCTGGAGCTACAATCCGTTCTCGCCAAACGGCGACGGCATAGCTGATACGACCACCATTTCCATCAATCTCAACGCTGAAACCCAGGGGCAGGCGAGGGTCGAAATCTAAGACTATACGGGAAAACTGGTACGAACCTTAATGCACGAAGACGTGCAAACCGGCAACATAAGTATCGTGTGGAACGGAGAAGACGAAAACGGCGGCATGGTATGCGTTGGTCCATACATATATCAGGTGCGAATCGGCGGCGAAGTTCGGAATGGCCTGCTGGTTGTGGCAAAGTGAATGCTTGATACTTGATACTTGATGCTGGATGCTTGATGCTTGATGCTGGATGCTTGATGCTTGATGCTGGATGCTTGATGCTTGATGCTTGATGCTGATCACCGATTACCGATCACTGGTCACTGATCACTGGTCACTGACTGCTGGATATTCGATGCTAAATACTCGACGTTGGACACTGAATACTGAATTTTTATTGACCGCTTTATGTTTTCTTCTCTGCTTTTCGCTTCCGTCAACTGCGGCTTTCAGGAACTGTTTTTTGGGCGCAAAGTCAGTGGCGATGGGAGGAGCTTATACAGCGCTGGCTGATGATGCGGATGGCGCGCTGGTAAATCCGGCGGGGTTGAGTATGATAAAGGAGCGGCAGATCGTCGCGACCATGTCCGCTTTGTACGTGGGACTCAGCGATGATTCGTTCATCTCGCACAATATCCTGGGCTATGCGCATCGGCAGGAAAAGGTCGGGGTTCTGGGAATCGCATGGAAGCGGCTGGGGGCTGGCGGTTTGTATTCTGAAAACGTTCTCGCTCTTTCCTTCGCCAGAGCCTTCAGTTTCTATCTAACCGGGAAAGAGGAAAACAGGCGTAAGAACATTTTCGTCGGTACCACGTTGAGCCTTATGAATTGGGATTCTGCGCCTACAATGGGCGCGGATGGCAGAATAATCGAGGATTTGCCCGGGTGGCAAGGTTTCGGCTTCGATATGGGGGTCGTGATCTCGCCCGCTGAGAACATCTCCGTGGCTGTCGCGCTCCAGAATCTGAACAAACCGGACATAGCGTCTTCCGAACTTTCTCACGTGGAAGAAAAACTGCCCATAGTCGCCAGAATGGGCGTCGCTGCCATAGGCGAAACGGTAACGTGGGCTATAGACATGATCCTGCGGGAGGGACAGATCGATCTCCGGATGGGAGCGGAAAAACGGGTATATAACGGCGCGCTGCTTCTCCGAACAGGGTGCAGTCTTGAAAACCTTGCCTGGGGCACAAATTTCACACTGGGCGCAGGCTATAAACCCGATAATTCTCTGCGGATTGATTACGCTTTTGTCTATCCAGTAAACACGATCCTGAACACTCTGGGCAGTCATCGGGTTGGCGTGGTCTATGATTTCTGAATTCGAGGCGCGAGACATGAAACACGAAGTTCGAAATATAAAGCGCGAAGATAGAAAGAGGGAACAAAATCCCTTTGTCCCCTTGTCTCCTTATCTCCCTGTCTATTTATTTATTTTCGTTTCTTGCGTTTTGCTTGCCACTTTATTCTCCCTGCCTTCCAGCGCGGCTGTTTATGATCCTCTGGGGAACCGGATATTCGAGGGAAAGGGCGAACCGCTTTATTCCTTAGACGCCACTTACGGGTTGATGGAAGGCGGAGCGATTGCCAGGCGTGAAAAGAAGTTCAAAGACGCGCTGAAAGGGGCTACTTATGTGACCTTTCCAATCGGTCAGAAGGGAAAATTGAACCATCTGGTGAGCGTAGGCGGCTTTCCCACAGAGTTTTCCAGTTTCACTCTGAACAAGAGGCAGTCAGACGCCATAGGATGGAGCGTGATATTTCCTGATTCCAGAGGCAGGATGACCACCTTTGTATCCAAACTCACGAATACCACTCTGGGAAAATACAATAAGACGATGGAAAGCGATTCTGACTGGTACATGGCGGGGGCGCGGGCTGAAGCCAATTTGGGAGTATGGGACGTGAGCGCGGGAGACTACCAATTCGCCGTAGCTTTCCCCAGCATAGCCGTGAGTTATGTGAATAGATATTTCACCAATTACGATCTGACTCAAACCAACAATCCTTTCATGGGCGTTGTGGAACACGACCCGCCGTCGCACCTGTATTTGAGATTCAGCGACGGATCGCCTGAAGACCCCGGCGGAGCGAGAGTGTTCAGCGTCGAGTTGTACGTCAACGACAGCGGCACCCCCGAATACAGCTTTGACAGCGGGCGAGAGCCTCCGGGCGTTCTTCTTTTTCCCAATGAGAGTTCTGATGACGGGCAATCGCGCTGGGTTGACGAAGAGGGAAGTTTCACGTATTGTTTTTTCATCCCCAATTCCTCAGAGGTGGAATCCATCCAGTTCCGGGTGGACATAGCGAATGACTATGTGGTGGAATTGTCTTCAGATGATAGGCATTATCGAACGGTTCTGAGCGCGAATGGCAATGTTACGGATGGCTCTAATAGGGCAAAGCAATCGTTCTATTACGGGGAAAGCATGGGCGAATCCACTCTCGGAATTGACATACGCACCACCATTTGGGGAATTGCTGTAGAGGCGGAGCGTTCATGGCTGATAAAAAACTGGCAGTTTCCATCTTACAGAGGCGAGAAATCGCAGGAAGTCGCCGGGGCATGGTTCGTTGAAGCGAACCGACGCTGGGGACCGGTCGTGCTTGCAGGTGAATATACTCATATAGACGCTTTCTACAACGCCGCCAACTTTGTGGATGATGACGATGACGGCGATGGTTATCTGGATGGAGACGAACCTTTCCTGCCAGATATTTCAACAGCTGATGATCTCGATGGCGACAGGATCAAGGACTGGGAGGATGATTTCCTGCTTTTCCGCAAAGATCCGCCGAAGTTCAGGTTGGGATTGAGCCAGGAATTCATGGATTTCAACAATAACGGAGAGCCTGATAATAGAGAGAATGACAACAAACCTGACTACCGCTTTGATTACGAGGAAGGATCGAAGGGATACCGCGCTTATTTCATTCTGGACGTGCCGTTTGTTGACGGTCTTTCTTTCACGCAGGGTTATTACGAGAAAAATCTGATTCTGGAGCGGAAAAACGCGCGCGCATGGTACGCTCTTTTGGGTTTCGTGCCACGGGAGATACCGAACTTCGGCACTTTACAGTTGAGATACATGGTGAAAAGGGCGCACGACACGATCCCGGATGATCTGGTCAAGCACCCGGATACTCTCGCGCTCCAAAATTCCCTGAGCAACATCGTCACGCTGATAGCTGACTACAAAAGGCTCAAGGGGCTGATTCTAACGACCAAGTTCAAATATCAATATGACGCGGATTTTCACGGAAACAGGCGGGTGATTGATACCATACTCATCAATCAGGCTCGATACGACATCAACATCGGAGCCGACACAGTTATATCTCCCGCTTACAGAAACGACAAGACCATAGGCTACACCATTCCACGCGAGAAAGAAACCAGCATTGACGCGGTCAGGCAAGCGTTCATTTTGCAGGGAACGCACTCACTGATCGAGGGACTTAATGTAAGCGGCGGACTTCAGTATCTTACGTACAGGGATTTGAGAAACCCGCTCAGAGACTTCAACCGAAAAGTGGGATTCTTCGCGCTTTCATTGCAGGGAAAGGTGAAAGGCAAAAACGTGGGAATGCTCGGAAGCCTGGACTATATAACGCATGACCTCTCCAGAGAAGTCGGCGGAAGCTACAAGAGTACCAGTATCACAGTGAGATTGTTCTTGTTGTAGGGCTTATATTAATTTGACAATGTTAGCTTGATTTTGTCGCATTAGAATCGCGAACTAGTATTCTGACACATTGATTTCTCGTGTTGTTTTTAGCTCCGTTAGGAGCGTTATGTCTATAGAAAAACGGCTACTAATGTGTTTTAGCTCCGTAGGAGCGGCATGTAAAAATCATACAAACGCTTACGTGACAGGGATTTACATGCCGCTCCTACGGAGCTTACCGGTTTGTTAATGGTAGTTTATCTATAGACATAGCACCCCTACGGGGTTCGTACCAATTTGAACTATCACAAATGGTAACTATTCACCTTGTCATTCTGAGCGAAGCGAAGAATCTCGTTACACGATTGCTCTGTGAAAGGGAGATTCTTCGCTTCGCTCAGAATGACAAAGCTACCGCGGACTGAACTGAACAAGGTGAATAGTTACCACAAATGTTCAATGTGTCTGGGTACTAGTTGTAGCCCAACTTTCTAAGTTGGCAATTTGGGGATCCAACGCCAAAAACCAAGATAGAATCTTGGGCTACGTTGAAATTTAGTTAACGTGGGTTTGATGTAAAAGAGGTGTTTCCGCCATTTTGACACTTATGGAGTGCGGAAGCTTGCTTCCGCCGCTGGAGCAAGCTCCAGCACTCCAAAAAATTCCGTTGCCGCCTGACGTTATATTATCATGGATCTAAAAGTTATAGTATCACTCAGTCTTATCGCGATTCTGGGATTTTTGTTCTATCCCCGTGACAGGGGGCAGAGTGTGCCAGCGACAGCGGGGGGAGAATGGATACAGATCAAGAAAAATCTGGACAAAGAACCTCTGCATGGCGCGAAACTTCGCAAGGGCAATCCTGCGATAAAGACTTACGATCTGGGATATATATACAATATCAACAGAGCAGAACTGGTCTTTAGCGGCAAGCCGAAGGATTATGGTATTCTTGCCAGCACCAACCCGCCGAAGTACGACAGAGTAGTTTCCGCTCTGCCCACCTCCAGAGAATATTACTATCCTGCAATCTCCTTCCCGCCCAAAGAGGCGCGGTGGGTGCAGGTTGTGGTCAATGATTGGTATGGCACGCGTCCCGGCATAAAATCCACCAAAATAGGCGCGCATTATCAGCGGTACAGTCCCATAAAAGGGATAAGAACAAAGTATAACCAGCGTGACGGATTCAGGCTGATTGACGGTCTTAAAAATGGCAACGCGTCCAAATGGCTCGGCGGACGGAGAGCGGAAAAGGAAGTTGAAAAAGACGGCAAAAAAGTCAAAAATGTGGTCTATGAATCCCCAAACCGCGATAGCGTCAATGTCGTCTTTGATCTGGGAATAGCGAAGCGCATATACGGGGTGGCTGTGACCACTGGCGGCGAAGAAAACAACCTGAAGCGATATGCTATTTACACCAGCGCCGACCGCAGAAATTTCCAGCAGGTATATGCTTCGGCGGAATTGGAAAACAAGACCGTCAGCGATTCGCATATCTTTGCCAATCCGCCGCAGGCAAGATACGTGCGACTGACGGTGGAATCCGGCGATTGGTACGGCTCGTATCCAGAGATCAGGGAAGTGGAAATATACACCGATGAGTATCGTCCGGCAAATTACGCGGAATCAATCGAGGAATATAACGCCAGTCAGGTCTATTATGACAACTGCGGCGAGGCGGGCAATACGCAAGCGCCCAACGTGATACAGGGATTTCCATTCGACCGGGGGAAAGACGAAAGCCCTGAACACCGTTATTTCCTCAAGCCCGGCGAAGAAGCCGACGCCAAAAATTCGCCCAGCGAACGGAGTTTTTGCTATCATTACAATAGGATTATACTGAAATACCGCAATCTGGAGCCGCAGGATATGTACTGGGTGCAGGTAACCTATCTTCAGGAAAAAGACGGCAAGCGAATCCAGAGCCTGGACGTTGACGGCTTCCTACTGCATGGCGACAAAGCCGTTCCCGCCAATGAATCCGAGAGGCTCACATACTCCATACCGCCACAGGCATACGCTGATAGGGAAATGGAGTTTCACTTCAACAGGCTCGCCGGTCCCAACGTTGTTGTATCAGAGGTATCGCTCCTGCGGGCAAGCAAAAGCGGTTCGCCGGTGGCGAAACATGGCGAAGCGGCTGTCGCTCTCACCAGCGCGCCAATGACAAAAACTCCGGTGGTCATTGATGGCTTGCTGGACGAATGGCATAATATATATCCGCTGACGCCGCTGTTATACAACGGCGATCCGCATGATTCTCCCGGAAGAATGTATGTGCAGTGGGACAGCGATAACCTGTATATCGCCCTCAAAGTTGACAGAGACAAACTCCGCACAGGGACGTCTGTGCAGTCCTCTGATACTCTGCATGTGTTCGTTGACACCACTCTGACCAGGTCTCCGGGGATGTATAGAACTGGAGACCATCACTTTCGGTTCCAGCGTCTGGGCGTGCCGGCGTCGGAGAAGAGGGTGCTGGCGTCCCAGATACATCATCACATGGACGCCATTCCCAGAACTATCGAGGATGACAGGAAGATCGAATCGGCGGCTACTCTTGTGACAGGGACGGCAGAATACACGCTTGAGGTGCGTATTCCCAGAGATGACGCGCTTCATGATTTTTCGCCGCAGTCCGGCGGCGTGATCGGTTTCAACTACATATTGAGCAATTCCGGCAGATCGGTTTCTAAAAAACCTGATGCCTTGAGTTATCCTTTATTCTGGGCGTCTGAAGCCGTAAACGCCCCACCTGTTTCCTGGGGTACGCTGGAACTTGTTGGAACGGTCAGCGGCCAGCTTTCCATAATGGACCAAAATTTGACAGGCGACCTGAAGAGTTTCAGAGCAGGTCAGACGCTTGTTCTTGCAGTTCGCGATCCTGATCGCAATACCGACAGAAACTCGCCGCAGTCAATTAAAGTCCGCATCAGCGGCGATCTCGCAAAGGATAGCAAAGAGGTAATCCTCCACGAAACCACGCAGTCGCTGTTTGCGCAGGTTTCCGAGTCGTCCCCACAAACTGCGGATAACAGCGATCTGTTTGCCGGGGAAATTATAACCGAATTCAGCGCAACTCCCGCCAAAGAGCCGTCCGCTCTGGCTGTTCAGGGGAAAGAGACGATAACTGTGGAATACCTCGACCCCTATTATGGCGCGGGCCAATACGACGTGACGGTTTCCTATACCGCCATTGTCGAAGTGGGAACCACCGGCGAGATGCGAATAGTGTCCGAGTCCGACGAAGAGATTAAAAGCTTCAACGCGGGGGATAAACTCGTTTTCAGAGTAGAAGACAAAGACCTGGCGAAGGACGAGCAGCCAGATACTCCAGCGGAGATTTCCGTCACTGTAACATGCGCTGAGGACACTGAAAAAGTGACTTTGACTGACGAACAGAATTCGGGCGTCTTCGTTGGTTCGATTGAGACAGCGTACAGCCGGGAGGATGCCGCTGACGGCGTTTTGCAGGTTGAGGGGTATGGTATTGTCAAAGCGATGTATCTGGACTCGATTCAGGCGACAGGCGATACTAATGTCCCTGTGAAAGCAGAAACTATGGCGAATATCGGTAGTACCGGTCTGCTTTTTGTGGGCGTCGGAAGCGTGGACGATTTTGAGGATAGGGAGAACTTCAACGCCGGCTATGATCTCACCGTGCTACTGCGGGATCACGACGCCAACGTGGGCAAAACGGCTGTCGAGCGTGTGGATGTCAGGATTGACGGCGATATGACTCAGGACGCTGTGGTCTTGTCCCTGACAGAAACGAAGCAGGATTCTGGTATCTTTTCCGGCGTTCTGCACACATCATACGGTCTGGAAGCCGATACATCAAATGACACGCTGGAAGTGCGGGGAAATGAGGCAGTTACAATCATCTATGAGGACGCCCTGCAAGCTACAGGAGCCACCAGCGCGAAAGTTAGTAGGACGGTAATGGTAAACGTGGGAAACGATGGCGCCGTCTCAGTTTTGAAATCTAACTACTTTTGGGAGCTAGATGATTTCAACGCCGGGGATAGACTACATTTCAAGGTGGATGACGCCGATCTGAATCTCGATTCAGGAAAACTGGATCAGGTGGAAATATCGGCGTCCAGCGAAAAAACCCTTGACGGCGAAACAGTGATATTGAAGGAAAAAAATCCTGACGCTGGCGTGTTTTTCGGATCGCTGGGAACTGAATACGCAAAAGAAGCGGTTCCTGACAATATACTGCAAGTGCAGGGCAATGAAATAGTCACAGCCGTATATCTGGACACACTGCGCGCCACTGGCGAAACGGACGTCTCTGTAACGGACGCCTGCAAGGTCAACGTGGGCACAACTGGCAAGATAACGGTTTACAACAAGGTCAACCCCTATAGCCCCATCGCAGGGTTTCCAAATGAAGGATGGAAAGGCAAATTTAACGCGGGAGATACACTTCTCATTCGCCTTGAGGATATGGATCTTAACCGAGCCAGCGCGGTCGCAGAGATTTTTCAGGTCAGCACCACAGAGGACGTAATACGCGATTCAGTATCTATTCGTTTGACCGAGGTGAGCGGCAGCGCGGGTGTTTTCACAGGAGACGTAAGAACGGAATATGGAACGGAGGCAGCGCCGGGAGATGGCATCCTCCAGGTGCAGGGAGAGGGCAGAGTCAGCATCTTCTACCGAGACGCCATAACCGCCGACGGCGAGACGGAAGTTCTTATACCGGTGATCCTGATAGTAGAAACCGGCGAAATAGGCAGTTTACGGGTTGTCAGCAGTTCGACGCATGAGCCTATCAGCAGTTTCAGCGCGGGCGACGATTTCATAGTTCAGGTAGGCGACGGCGATCTCAACGTTGATCCCGGTACTATAAATCAAGCCACTATTATCATCAGAGGGAATATCCTGGAAGATGAACTTCAGATCATCCTACAGGAAACGGAATTGGACAGCGGAGTTTTCGCTGGACGCGTTCATTCGATATATGCCTCACAAGCCGACCCGTATGACGTCGTATTGCAGGTGACGGAAAAAGAGGTCTTTCTTCTCACGTACATTGACGAGGTGGGAGTAACTGGCGAGACGGATATGCCCATTTCGGTGGAACTGGTCGTCAGAAGCGGAAGCGCAGGCTCCCTTGTGATTACGGATGAGGCGGGGCGCGAACTGCCGAACCTCAACGCCGGACGCAAGCTGTACTTCAGGCTTGACGACTTCGTTTTGAGCAATACGTCTCCAAACGTCCCCGCCCGCATTACTGTTAGAGGCGACAAAACAGGAGATTCTGAAGAGGTACTGCTGGAGGAGAGGTACGGCGAACAGGGAATATACACAGGCTCTATATCCACCAACTACGGAACTACACCAATTCAGGACGGTATTCTTCAGGTTCGCGGCGGAGAGGGGGTCAGCGCGATCTACAGACCTCGGACGCCGGGAACTCCGTCGGATCCCATCGTGGATACAACGTACATCAACGAGGGTTCCGCTGGTAAACTAACCATAGCCGGGGCGAATGGACTCAAACTGGCTAATTTCAACGCCGGCGATACGCTGTACCTCAAGCTGGAAGATTCCGATCTGGACGTGAATACATTTGCCATTGATACCGCTGACATCTGGATCGTCGGCGACGCTATAGCCAGCGGCAAAACCATCGCTCTGAAAGAAACCAGCGAGGACTCAGGTGTATTCACAGGCTCCATTGAGACGCGGTATGGCAGAGGCGTATTCGAGAGCAGAAACATTCTCGAAGTGGTTGGCGGCGAGCAGATTACCGCTGTTTACAATGACGCTCTGGACAATCTTGGCGAAACAGACGTTCGCGTTGCCGATAGTTGCAGAGTCAACATGCTTGGAACCGCTCCGTATGCCTCCAGAGGCGTTACGATTGACGGCAGTTTGGCGGAATGGCCACTGGAAAATGCCCTCCGAGCCGGAGATGAAGGGAGCAACGTTTACATACAGTGGGACAAAGACAGCCTGTATATTCTGGCTTACGTGATGGATTCGGATGTGGTCGTCCCTGACGCCACTCAATTCTGGAACGGCGCGGACGCTCTGGAGATACACATAGACACCGACCCAACCAGCGAGATCAGCCCTTATCTGCGCGGTCTGAAAGTACCTAGTTCTTACTTTTTCTGGTTCTGCCCGAAGGGCGCAGGTCTTGACGGAAACAAGCCATACGTGGGACAAAACTTGCCTGAAACTGTGTACAACTACACGGACATTGAGATGGTTGTGAGGATATTCCCCGGCTCTCGCTACGTTCTGGAAGCGCGCATCCCATTTGCTTCTGTCCTCGGTGGGTTTGACCCGTTCAAGACCGCCAGAGCTGATCGCGTGGGGTTCAACTACATCGTTCGCAGATCCAACGCCCCGCAGTTAAGATGGGCTGTCGGCGCGGAAAACGAACCTAATTTGCCGCCAAGCTTCTTCGGAACGCTGATCCTTAAACAGCCGTAATACTAACCTTTAACGTTAACATATTTGTTCCCTAATCTCTTCTGGTATGTTATAATCTTTTCGTAGGTCAGAGCATCCATACCCTATCATTGCTGCGAAACTATAGGTAATGAGAGAAATCGGATAACCAAAACATGATATTCAAGGAGTTGTGACGATGTATCCGCTTACACCGATAAAAGTTTATGCGCTGGATTGCATAAAGGATGATCCGCGCTGCGCTGCGCGTATGGAACGGATGTTGAAGGCAATTGAAATAGACATGAGCGATGTGGTCTATATCACCGAGGAAAACCTGCCGGAGGTCGTTGATGAACTCCGTCATCTGTGGAACCCTGAGAGTGTTCCAGAAGGCAAGGTAAAATCATACACGCGCCCGTTGGTATTTACGACTATGGAATTGAGCGGCAACCGTCCTGACCTCAAACCGCTTCTCCAGCGTTGTCCTGAAGGCACGCCGCTGGGCTATCTAAATGACATATTTGGGTACATAACTCCTATAATCAACTGGCATCCGCATGAGCTTGATCAGAAGATCAATATGGTTTGCTGGCCTACTTACAACTTCGGCACAATGAAGGGCTGTCCGCATGGATGCCATTACTGCGACGCCGGCAAATCGGGCAAGTATATCACGATTGCCCTCAACCTCGAAGACTACATGGAGCAGGTCGTCGTTCCCGCTATCGAGAAATATCAATGGAACAAGTGCTTCCGCATGATCGGATGGAACGCCGATCTCATACCATTCGAGCCGGAATACGGGTTGTTTGATCTGTTCACGCGCACACTGGCTCAATATGACCGTTATGGACATTTTCACACCGCCAGCGCGAACGTTGAGTGGATGGCGGAGCTTCCCCATCGTGATCGGCTTCTGGGCGTGTGGAGTACCACCTGCGAGGCTGTCGCGCGGGACATCGAGCAGGGAGCGGGGTCTGCCATAGACAGAATCGAAGCCGGGCGCAAGTGCCAGGAGATGGGAATTCCCGCTCGCTACAAATTCAAGCCCATGATCCCTATCCGTAACTGGCGCGAGGAATACTCGCACATCATCAAGCAGACTTTTGAGCGATCTAGCCCAGAATCCATAGGTTTCTGCGTGATCATGTGGATGGACATAGACACACTGTTGAACAAAATTGACGTTGATTTACTCGATCCCGAATACGTGGAAGCCGCGCGCCGGGAATCAGAGCGTCTCAAAGATGTGAGAACGGGTCCTTTCCCGCACTCCGTGCGCGCTGAGATTTACAGGTTCCTGATCAATGAAGTGCGCCGCTGGGACAAGGATGTCCTGTTGTACGTCAGCACCGAATCGCGCGAAATGTGGGATGAACTAAGCGGCGAACTGGGACAAGATCCGCTTACCTACGTCTGCGCCTGTAGCTCTGTGGCTGTGCCCGGCAGTCGGCTTGCGCTTTCGTCTGAGCTTCGCTATTCCACCTACCACCCCACGCCAGTGTGAGTGCGGAATATGTGAGCATTGTTTTTTGTTGCTCTTTAATGGGGGAGTCTGTAGAGGCAATTTGAGAGGCACACATACCATGAAATTCGACAAGAGCAGACGAGATTTCATCAAGAAATCAGTGGGGTTGGGATTAGGCGTTTACGGCGTAACGCGACTGGAATATCCCGTTACGGGCATCGCGGAAGCCAGCAACCACAGAGCCAGAGTGGTTATCGCGCGCGATAAAGGCATTATAGACGGCAATTTCAAGGTCAATCTGCAAATCGTGCGCAAGATGCTGGATGACGCTGTTACGAAACTAGCTGGCACGAAATCTGCATCTGACGCATGGAAGAGGTACTACAATTCCGACGACGTTGTGGGCGTCAAAATCAATACGCTCTCAGGCAAGTGGATGTCGTCGCGTCCAGAACTGGTGACTGCTATCGCGGACGGTCTCAGATCGGCTGGCGTAAAGACGAAGAATATAGTAATCTGGGACAAGTCCGATAGAGAACTTGAGGAAGCCGGTTTTGAGATAAACAGAAAATCATCAAATGATCCCAGATGCTTCGGAACAAGCCCGGCTGTGCATTATGAAAGCGACATAAAAATGTACGGCAGTATCGCAAGCAAATTCAGCAAAATAGTGCCTTTCTGTACGGCTTTTGTGAACGTGCCTGTGCTGAAACATCACACTATGGCTGGCGTCACGCTGAGTCTCAAGAATTGGTTTGGCGCGATCAATAACCCGAATAAGTACCATTTCGACGTGAGCAGCGATAACTACATACCAGACCTGAACTCCATGCTTTTTTCAGCGTCGGCTATCGGGAAAAGACAGCCGCTTATCATCTGCGACGCCATAATGTCGCAGTACGACATGGGACCCGGGTATAGACCGAATAAGGTGTGGAATTACAGCGGGCTGATCGTCTCGGATGACCCCGTCGCGCTGGATCGCATGGGAGCGCAGATCATAGAGAAAAAGCGGCGGGAGATCGGGTTGAGGTCACTGCCCGAAATGGGGCGCTAACCTAAATATATATCCATAGCGGCGGATAGTTTCCATAGATTGGGAATAGATGACCTGTCGAAGATAGAGTTGATAGACGCAGGCAATCTGTCGCTGGGTATGTAGGAGGTGTCCTTCGTGCGTTTCACCAGAAGAGAATTTATCAAGAGCCTGGCGGGAGCCGGCGTATGCGCTAGTTTTCTGTCCAGCGACAGCGCCCGAAGTTTGTCTGAATCGCAGTTGTTTGCAAGTATCCCCTCGCCCACAGGCAGTGTGCCTACCGACGGAGGGCATGTGTTTTTTGTAAAAGAAGCCATGTTCTACGAGAAACTGGCGGAAGATGAAATCCGGTGCAAGCTCTGCCCGAAAGAGTGCGAAATAGGCGACAGGGAAAGAGGCTGGTGCGGCGTCAGGGAAAACAGGGGGGGCGTTTATTATACGCTGGTTTACGGCAATCCATGCGCCGTCAGACCAGACCCCATTGAGAAAAAGCCGTTTTTTCACTTTTTGCCGGGAACTCAGACTTTCTCCCTCGCCACAGCGGGATGCAATCTGAACTGCAAGTTTTGCCAGAACTGGGAGATTTCACAGGCGCGCCCGGAGGAGACAAAAAATTTCCGGCTTCCGCCAGCCGACGTGGTGGCAAATGCAAAAGAGTCCAACTGCAAATCCATAGCCTATACGTACTCCGAGCCGACCGTCTTTTATGAATATATGCTGGATACGGCGAAAATCGGTAGAAAGGCTGGCATCAGAAGCGTGGTCGTATCTGCGGGCTATATCAATCCTGAACCGCTGAAACTGCTCTGTGAGAACGTGGATGCTATAAAGATCGATCTGAAATCGCTTCGCAACAAGTTCTACGATGATATATGCAGCGGCGAATTACAGCCCGTCCTGAACGCCCTGAAAATCATAAAGGATGCGGGCGTATGGTACGAAATCGTCTATCTCATAGTGCCATCTCTGAACGACAGCGATGAGGAATTGAGAGATACATCCCGATGGATTTACGAAAATCTGGGACCTGACGTTCCTCTGCATTTCTCGCGTTTTTATCCCACCTATCAACTCAAAAACCTGCCCCCGACAGACCCTGACAAAATGACCACAGCCCGGGAAATAGCTTTGGATGTAGGGTTGAATTACGTTTACATCGGTAACGTGCCGGGCGACCCAGCGGAAAATACCTACTGCCCGAAGTGTGGGGAGATACTCATCAGTCGCATACGGTATTTCATCCGGCAAAATAACATGGTGGATGGCAAGTGCAAATGGTGCGGCGAAGAAATTCCGGGCGTCTGGAAATGATGGCAAGGATTTCTATTGATGGGCGGCGCAGAAGGATGATAGACAGCAAGCCAGGCACATGGGAGTCCTCTTCATGCACGTATTCTTCCCGTGAACGACGATGAGCGCGTGATATTCGTTGTAGGTCTGCGTATCGGACGGCAATCCCTCCATGAAAAAGCTCTGAATTTTCTCGTATGAAGCCTTTTCCATCCAACAATAGCCGAGTCTCGAAAAGAGCCGCCGCGTGTATGCGTCCACCACGAAAACAGGTCGTTCAAAGGCGTACAGGAGGATGCTGTCAGCGGTTTCGGGACCGATCCCGTTTATTCCAAGCAGTTCTGTTCTTAACTCATCAACAGGCAAATGGCGGAATCGCTCGAAATCCATTTCATGCTGCTTGAAGTAGTTAAGGAAATTGCTGATGCGCTCGTATTTGACGTTGAAAAACCCGACAGGAGCTATCAGCGTCTTGATGTCTTTTTCCTTCGCCGCTAAAAGGGCGTCTGGATCAAGGAGGTCAGCCGCTGCGAGATTAGAAATAGCCAGAGCGGCGTTGTGCCACGTGGTATTTTGGGTCAAAATCGCGCCGAGGATGATCTCAAACTGCCCCTCACCGGGCCACCATCGCTGTGGACCATAAGCGGAATAGAGTATGTCATATATTTCGGCGATAGTTTTCATATTATGCCTAATATATTGTCATTGCGAGCGAAGCGAAGCAATCTCGCGGTCTGGCGGGTGAGATTGCTTCGCTTCGCTCGCAATGACAGCAAAAACGTGCGCTAACTGGAAAAGTCGTAATTTTGAGAAACTGGATTCCAGCCTGCGCTGGAATGACAGTTAAAGTTGTTAAAATGGAATTCCCAGATGGCCAACTTAGAAAGTTGGGCTACGATTGGCTCATGATCTAATGTGACAAAGTCAAGTTAATTGACGCTATAATTCTGCAGTACTTCGGCGGCGGTCAAAGCTCGGTTATAGATACGGATTTCATCGAGCATGCCGTTGAAATAGTTGGTGTTACCAGCCGCATATTTGCCAATCATAAGTTTACGGGTACTGGGTTTTATAGGATCACTATTTGTAACCTCGCTGTTAATGAAAACGCCATCTTTGTAGAGCTTAACGGAGGGGCCATCGTAAGTTACGACAATATGCTGCCAGGTATTCATAGTGGTAGTACCTTCCGGCGCGAGGGTGCCCTGGATGACATCCTGGGCATAGAAATATATGCTCTTCTCGTTTTTGGCACTTGAACCGCCGTGCTGTACCCAGTAACCACCTACTCCAAACTGTCCTCTGCTAACAACATGCCTGTTTTCAATGCCATTTCGTGGATTCATCCAGAATTCGATAGTTATGTTATTGGTAATGTTCAGGCTTGCGTTATCCCCACAATCAACGTAATCGTCAGTTCCATCAAGGTTCAGCACCTCACCGATTACGCCTGTGGTTATGGCGCCGCCTATGATCGTTCCATCATTGCTGCCCCATAGGTCTTTAACGATATTTCCCACTATGGAACTCTGATCAAAGCTCCAATAGCTAACCAATCCGCTTGTAACGAATTTGTAATTTGGTATATCGCCGCCGCCCGGTATATCTCCACCACCTGGTATATCTCCACCGCCTGGTATTGTACCGGCGGATACAATTATATTTACACTGTTGATACTGCTGGCAGATGAGGCTCCGTGGGAATCCTTTGCATTAACAGTGATCGTATATGTCCCTGCTAATGTAGGCGAAACCCATACAACTGTACTACCTGATGTTGCATTGAAGGAACCACCTGTTGCCTGCCAATCATAGGTTATGGGGTCATCATCAGGGTCGTTAGCCAGGGCAGTGAGATTAACCTGTTGGCTTGCTTCAACCATCGTGGCAGATGGACTTATCATAGGGGTAGATGGCGGATTATTGGATTCACCGCAGCCCGTTATGATAACCGTAATAGCTATGAAGAATATCAATATATATGTTTGTTTCATTCAATACACACGCTCCTTTCGTTTTAAAGTGCCTTTTAACATCGTTTACTAGGGGGAACTGGTAAGCCCTTTGGACAAAGCGGGTAGAACCTCTGTGGCGACGGGGAGATCGTAGTTAAATATCACAAACCCGCTGATGCCCAGTTTCCGCGCTATGTGTATCTGCCGGGCGACCTGTTCCGGCGACAGCCCCGGAGCCGACGCGCCAATGCCGGGATAGACAGGGATGCTGTTCTTGACAATGCTCAACTGCTCGGCAACAACATTCCGCAACTGGTCGTTATGTGCGGTGTAGTCCATTGGGCAGACGAAATCCAGATACCCCGCTTCGATCCACGCTTTCCAATCCTGACCGACGGTTTCGCGGCATCTGGGATAATCTCTGAACACTGCGGCTGAGATTTTTACTTTTGGATTTATCTTGTGTGCCTGCTCGCTCACAGCCTTAACCAGCCGCGTTATTTGATCACATCGCCACTGAGTGAAATCCTCTGAAAGTTTTCCTGTGATGACTTCCTGCGGCCAGTTCTTGACTTTCAACCCCTTGCTTTTCTCAAACCGCTTCCTACATTCAGCGCAGTAGCAGGAATTACGGTTTGGATAGCGAATATAGTCGAAGTGAATTCCATCCACGTCGTATTTCCTGACGATCTCCAGCATGGAATCAAGCTCTAACTTAAAATTTCTGGGATCCGATGGGCAGAGCCACTTGACTTCATTGTCCTGTGCGTCCTTCTGGATTCTGCCCTCTTTGCGTATTTGCTCCACGAATTTTTCAGGAGCGCGGGACAGATTCCAGTTGACCTTCCATACGTGAATCTGAACCCCGTGTTTGCGGCATGCCTCAAGGCACAGGGCTATTTGATCGCCCTGTTCTTCGACTTCTTCAGCAGTCGGAAGCGTTTGGCTGGGATAATACGCCTTGCCGCCCCAGAGCATGTTGGGGATGATGGCGTTGAATCCGTTGTCCTTGAGGTTTTTGATCGCCTTGTCCCAATCCCATCCGGGGATGCCGAAAGCCGAATGGCACCAGAGGGCGCGAAATTCGTCCTTGTTCGAAGGGAAACTGCGGAAATATGCCTCCTGAAACTGTCCCATCGCTTCGCGCGCTATATCCAGCGTTTCGGCATACGTTTTTCCCTGCGCTTGAGAGAGAAGCTTCTCCGTCGCGGCAAGGTAGCTCAGAGCCTCTGGCTTTTGAGCGTTATCTTTGATGAATCGGGATGCCTGATCAAAACCCTCAAACCCGGCGATCCGCCCTACGCCCTGCAAAGCCGCTTCAGCGAGGGATGGGCGCATGTCCGGGAGGAGCTTCCCAAAGAGCGCGAGCAGCATACGCTTCTTGTTGAGTTTATCGCCGGGCAAAAGCACGTGCCCCATGAATATCCCATTTTGGTGAAGCGTGATGGCAGGAATTTTCGTGTTTTTGCCTTCAGCGTCAACCCACTTGCCAATCACCTCTGCCCCGAACTCGCCTATTTTTGGAATTCTGGCGGTCCAAGATCCCTGAGCTAGCGTCTTTGGCAGTCCTTCGGCAGTGTGCGCATCCAGTCCGATTGCGGAAAACTGTCCGGGGTACTCAGGATGCATCCCTCTGGAGTTTTCCATGCCCAGGAGCTTCGCCAGTCGTTCAGGAAGCGAGTAGAACAGCATAAATTTGCCGCCGGATTTAACGAACCGCTCAACAGCCTCACATTCTGCCTCAGAGATGTCCGGATTGTATGGGAAAATGGCTAATTTACTGCCTGACAGCGCGCCTGATTCCACGTCCGTATCGCTTACAACACCGAAATTCAGCCCCAATTCCTTGAGCATATCTGCCATCGAAGCGCAGTATTCCTGCACCGCTCTGGCTTCTGAAGATGTGGTCAGGTCTCCCAATACGACTGTGATTTCATCAGCGGTGACTTCGAGATCATCCACAGCAACGACCGTATCCGTGTCATCGCTTTTCCAGAATGACAGGCGAATTTTCTCAATTTTGCCCCATCCCGCTGGCGACCCTTCGACCCGAAAGTCACTTTTCCACAGAACTGCCTGCTGCCATCCCGCACTTTCAACGGGTATCCACCCGCTGAACCATCCCGCCCCGCTCTGGAGGTAGAGCGTACCGTTTCGGATCGCTCCGGGATTTTCGGTATGGAGCCAGATAGAGAACCTGCCGAATTTGGTCAGATCGAGGGCAACTTCTTTGTCCCAATAGCACCGTTCCTCCGCCCGCGAGAAATCGCATTTCAAAAGGAGCGCGGATTCGCCTTGACTCGTCGCATGAGCGGTAAGTTCCGCTGGCGGACTGTCCGCCTGCGGCTTCCATGCTTCCCGCGCCTCTGAGTTCTGAGCGTACTCAAATAGGTCAATAGCCATCCGCTCCGATCCAAAAGCGGCTGAACAGACAATCATCATCAAAATCAGCGTGAG
>Ga0255402_1014_pt1 | contig 24870 bp, 22 predicted proteins | sample ANMaggSeSYBR01D4_FD_182125 | JGI IMG/M metagenome (GOLD analysis project Ga0255402, IMG submission 182125) | Sediment cell enrichment communities from methane seep in Santa Monica Basin, California, United Staets - ANME aggregate JGI... | ecosystem: Environmental > Aquatic > Marine > Cold seeps >...
CTATGCCGAAATAGATCAAACGCTAAAACTGAAACCATCAGCCATTTGGAATGCACTGAAATATTTCTGACCTGTCCGACCTGAAGTTCCTCTTAGAAATTGCAGTGCTGTACTTAACGACCTTCGGTGCCACCATATATATGCTGGGCTTGTCCTCAAGCTTCTCCATTATGCCATATAGCTTCTCTGCCAGCGTGGCCATCCTGGTGTCCATAACAAACAACAGCACATCCTTTGTATAGCCTGAAAAATCGCCAAATCATAGTTACATAAAAAATGTATTATTCACTGGTAATCTTAAATACAAGATTCTGCGTTTGTATCAATGGATTAGAATACCTGAAATAAAGACTTAAATTGTCTTAGTGGAAGAAGATACATGAGTTTCATATTTGTTTACATTTGCTTTCTCAGTTGCGGGGCAGTGTTAGTCAGGAAATCCCGCATCTGTATGGATCGGTTTAGAGGCGTGCGGTACGAGTTTAGACTGCTTACGCTCTTTACAATAATAGTGAGGAGTGCGGTGTTTATGATGCAAGCGAGAAGATATAAGGCTATTATGGAGGCGGCGGAGAGCTTTGTAAAAAATGCTATGGCTGTTCAAGTGCTTGATGAGTCAGACCCGGATTACGGCGGGTTTCGATGTCCTGATCTCTTAGTCTGTGAACCCTGGGCGGCGGTTAATGTTTTCACCACAATGACAGTGTTGTTTTTCAATCAGGATTCCCATTTTTGTCGGTCTTCAGAGTTGTTCCAGAGAATGAGGCTGGCGCTTCGCTTTATCGCCAGATCGCAATACGAGGATGGAACGATAGATGCGTACTTTTCCGGCGAGATGCAGGCGGCGTCTAATGTGGCTTTTGCTATGAATTCCCTCGCCAAAGCGTATAAGTTATTTCACAGGGAGGCATCCAACGGGGAAATGCTGGGTTTGGTGGAGTTGTTTCTCAGAAAGGGTGCGGAAGCCCTCAAATCCAAACCGATGTTGGTGGCAAATCGGCGATGGGTGGCAGCATCTGCGCTGGTTGAGTTTGACAAGCTGTTTCTTGACCATTCAGCCGTAGCAAAAGTGGATGACTATCTGGCTGACAGCATTGATATTAACCACGATGGGCTGTACAGCGAGAGAAGCCCCACCTGTGGTATGATATCAAATGCCATGTTGCTCAATATCGCCAAGAAAATGAACAAACCTTATTTGATCGAGCATGTGAGGAGGAATCTGAATTTCAGTTTGTATAATTTTTGCTCCAACGGTGAAATGGTTACAACGTATTCTCTGCGGCAAGAGTCGGAAAGCGGAATGACACAAGGATATGGATATGGCGTCTGGAAAGAGATGTCCATAATTGACCACAATGGCTATTACGCATCGGCAGGCGATATGGCGCTTGATGTGTTTCTGCACAACATACGCGATGGATATGTCTGCTATCATGCCAACAGTCCATATCCTGATTTTAAGCGAGGGGGCTGGTCTAAGTTCTTCGCCACTTCCAGCATTGGCGAACTGCTTTTGGTGGAGGACGAGTTCAACAGCGATGCGATACACAGATTGCCGTTGCCAGATCATTATAAGAAGCTGTTTGCCGACTCTAATATTGTGCGGATCAAAAACAGCAGTATGAACGCGACGATTATGGGAAACAACAGCATTCCGCTGGCGCTTCATAGTGGACAGGTGGTAATTGAGGGCTTCAGAATCAAGTGTCTGTATTATGGGTATCGGGATTTCCTTCCGAAAAAACTGGAAGTCGCCGCTAGATCGTATATACTCAGAGATTGGTTTAATCAGTGGCAATCTGATTCTACACAGGATCAAGTTGAACAGGTCGAAGTGGCTCTGAATATACTCACAGAGTTTACGCTGGGGGAGAGCAGTATTGATATTGATGTCTCGGCGGTGGGACAGAAAGGAGTGCCGCTTCAGTTGGAATTCGCCGTCAGAAAACAGGGAACGCTGATCATGAATAACCATGAGTACGATCTAAAAGACACGGATCTGATCTTTGCGGACGAGGGGGACGCTGTTATACAAGTCGGCGAGGATCGGTTGACCATCAGCGGGGGAGTGGTTCAGCACAAAATTTGCAGTTACGATAATGATTGTACAGCCAATTCGTGTATAACCCGGTTGATAATGGCTCCCCTCACGCCCTTCGTGGGAAAAATTCGGATAACCTGTGGATGAGATCGGGGTAACAGTGATCAGTGATCAGTAAATACCGGTTACCGATAAAAGGTTGACAGAATATATGAAGAGGGCTATAATCTACTATAGTAGTTTATACGATTAGGAGGGCAGTAAATATGTCTAAATCCAAAAAGAAGAGCAAAGGTAGCGGCAAGTCGCGTCGGACTTCAAAGGTGAATTCCAAAAATTCATCATCCCAGAATATGAAAAAGAAAGTTTGGAAACATCAGGGAAGGTAGCTGATTTCCTGTGTTTTTCGACCTGCCGATCGCGGCTATCTGGAGGTATTACATGGCAAGAAGTAAAAGTGGAAAAGCGCGGAGAAGAACTTTGATAAGACAGCGGAAAAATCGCTGGAAGAAGAGAGAGAGAGTGCGTGTCGCTGAAAAAGTTAAAAGCGGCGGCGCATCAGCCTAATTTGCGACATTATGATGCAGGCTGAAATGTCCATTTCAGTTATCGAAAAACGTAGAACGGAAATAAAAATATGGAGATGAACAATAGCGATCTGGAAGCTGTAGAGTTTCTGAAAGAAGCCAGACAGACGCTTATAAAAGAGATAGAACAGGTTATTGTTGGTCAGCATGAGGTGATTGACCAGTTATTGATGGCGTTATTTTCAAGAGGACATTGCCTTCTCATCGGTGTGCCGGGGCTTGCCAAGACGCTTTTGATCAGCACGCTGGCTGAGATACTTGATCTGGAGTTTAACAGGATTCAGTTCACCCCTGATCTGATGCCGTCGGACATTATTGGCACCGAGATCATTCAGGATGATATGTCCACAGGCGAGCGCAATCTTAGATTCCTGAAAGGTCCGATTTTTGCCAATGTGGTGCTGGCGGATGAGATAAATAGAACCCCGCCAAAAACTCAGGCGGCTCTTCTACAGGCAATGCAGGAGTATGAGGTATCCGTTGGCGGCGTGACCTATGATCTTGAGCCGCCGTTCTTTGTCCTCGCAACGCAGAATCCCATCGAATTGGAAGGAACTTACCCACTGCCAGAGGCTCAACTTGACAGGTTCATGTTCAACATCTACGTGGATTACCCAAAGCCCGAAGAGGAAGTGGAAATCGTCCTATCTACCACGTCTGCCCGTGAACCTGAACTAAAACATATAATGTCAGGCGGCGATATTATTCGGCTCCAGGAGATCGTCAGGAAAGTGCCCGCCGCCGAGCACGTGGTAAGATACTCGGTGGAGTTGGTGAGAAGCACACGTCCCGACGACGACAGTTGCCCCGATTCCATCAAGAACTGGATAAGCTGGGGCGCGGGACCCAGAGCCTCGCAATATCTGGTGCTGGGCGCAAAAGCCAGAGCCGTCATGCACGGACGGTATCACATATCCTGCGACGACATCAGAGCCGTATCCAAACCCGTTCTCCGGCACAGGATTCTGACCAGTTTCAACGCAGAGGCGGATGGCATTAACAGTATGCAAATCATTGACAGGTTGTTGGAAACGGTGGAAGTTCCCGAACCATAGAGCCTGAAAAAAATGAATACGATCATCTTTTTGGAGCATCTCTGACTCGCGGAATAATGGAGATGCTCTTTCTGTTCCATAACTATCGAGAGGAAGCGGACTCCGGGAGGTGAAGCTCCCATTGAACCAATAGCCATGCGACTTTTTTCGTAGGGATAGGTAAACCTTTTTGATGAAATCAAAAAGGTTTACCTATCCCTACAGCGGAACGCTCATATTCGTGTCATTCGCTAATTCGTGCTATTCGTGATTCTATTTTCATACCAGCGGGAGGCAAAAGGTGAAAGCGATTATTCCAGCGGCGGGAAGCGGAACAAGGCTTCGTCCGCATACACATACCGTACCGAAACCTCTAGTGTACGTGGCTGGTAAACCGATACTGGGGCACATCCTCGATGATCTGGTGAATACTGAGATTGACAGCATCGGCTTCATCGTGGGCAATAAGGGCGAGGATATTACGGAATACGTCCAGTCCCACTACGACTTCAAGCTGGATTACATCAATCAGAAGGAGCGTAAGGGACTCGGTCATGCCATATACCTTTATCTGGCAGAAAAAGGCTTCAATGATAAACCCATATTGATCATTCTCAGCGATACCATATTCGAGGCTGATCTAGCGGAGATACTGGATTCGCAGTATAGTTCCATCGGCGTCTGCAAAGTGGATGACCCCAGCAAATTTGGAATAGTGGAACTCGGAGCCAGATTCATCAAGAGACTTGAGGAAAAACCGGAAAAGCCAAAGAGCGATCTGGCTATTGTCGGGGTCTATCTGATCAACAATGTCCAGTTGCTCTTTGAATGTCTGGAAAAGCTCATAGCAGAAGACATCAAGAAAAAAGGCGAGTATCAGTTGACAGACGCTCTGCAATTGATGCTGGACGGCGGGGAAAAGATGACCACGTTCCGCATAGAAGGCTGGCACGACTGCGGTTCAAAGGAAAATCTGTTGAGGACAAACAGAGATCTACTGGAAGCAAATAAGGTAGGTAAATCCCGCAGGATACGCGGCAGCATCATTATTCCGCCCGTATCAATAGCCGATTCGGCGGTGATCAAGAAGTCAATTATAGGTCCTTATGTTTCCATAGCCGGCGGCGCAGAGATAAGCCGCTCCATCATCAAAGATTCCATAGTCAACAAGAACACCAGTATCAGCAATGCTCTGGTAAGGGATTCCCTCATAGGCGAGAATGCCGTTTTCGAGGGGCAGTTTACAGAACTGAATATCGGCGATTCCTCAGAGATTATGCTAGGGCAGTGAGCAACGATTCCAACGGCAACCATGGGACAGGCAAAGAATCTATTACAGCAAATTCAGCGCGGCAAAATAGCCCCGGTCTATCTTCTTCACGGCGAGGAGACCTATCTGATTGAGGACACGCTGTCGGAGATGATAAAGCTACTCGCGCCGAAGAACGTCCGCGACTTCAATCTGGACGTATTCTCCGATCCTGCGGTGTCGGCAACCGACATTCTGTCCATGGCTAACACCTATCCGGTCATGGCGGAGCGGCGAATCGTGGTTGTCAGGGATCCCGCCTTTCTTGGATCGAAGAAAAAAGCCAACCCCGCCGATGTCTTTCACGAAAGCAGAGAACTGCATCGCTCAGGAAATCTCGCAAGATCAGCCAGTCTATTGGCGCGCTCGCTCGACCTTGATCCAGTGGACTTCGCCGAGGGCGGAACTGCTTTTAAAAGGGCGGTGGCGGCATTTAAAAAGAGCAGCGGAAACGCTCTCTCACCCGATGATCTGGAGTTTCTGGAGAATACCGCTGGTTCTCTCACAATGGAGATCAACGTCGGCTCTGCATCCTCCGTCACCAGCGATGTGGATCAACTGCTGGAATATCTGAGCGACGGACCCGCTCCCACCACTGTGCTCATATTCACCGTATCATCCACCCTGAACAGCAATGGAAAGGTGGTAAAAGCCATCTCGCAAGCGGGAACGGTGGCGAACTTTGGCCAGTTTCGCCCGTCCCGTTATGTCAACAGAGACCCCATGTACCAGATGGTGATGGACAGACTGCGGGAATGCCAGAAAACAATCGCGCCCGACGCTTTTTCCGAACTACAGAAAAAAACCGGCAATAACATGAGGCAGATATTCGATGAGCTTGACAAGCTCGTAACGTTTGTCGGCGAACGACAGCGGATCGAAAAGAGTGACGTGGAGGGACTGGTTTCAAGAACCAGCTTCGACAGAGGTTTCGATCTCACCAACGCCATCGGTCGAAAATCGCTTCCGCTGGCGCTGGCGAATCTGAAAAGCATACTGGAAAAGGGCGAGCGCTCGCTTTCCATACATGGTATGCTCACACGACAGATACGTCTCCTCTTGCAGGCGAAGCTCATGCTGGAAAACGGCGACCTGAAGCCGGAAACGACGCAGATGTCGTCCGAATTGATCGCCAAACTACCAGAGTCGGCAAAACTCAATCTGCTCAAACAGCATCCGTATCCGCTCCGTCTCACCCTTCAACAGGCAAAAAACTTCTCAGTGCAGGAACTTACCAGAGCGATGAAACGTCTGCTGGAAGCCGACATCCAACTCAAAAGCAGCCGCTTAACCCCCGAATTGGTAATGGAAATGCTGGTTATAGACCTGATCAATACTTGATGGTATTAAGAATTGAGTTGTCAGTGCATTAGTACACAGACACAGTTAATTCCTAAACATTTTTTCACCACAAATATCTACTGCATTTTGTCCCTGGCGTATAACACGCGTCCGCCGACTATGGTCACTTCCACAGGTATATCCTTCAACCGACCCTTTGGAAGATCAGTTGAGGATAGCACAACCAAATCCGCCAGTTTGTCAGTCTCAATACTGCCTTTAACTTCCTCCTCAAATGAGGCATAGGCAGCGCCCAGGGTGTAGCCATATATCGCCTCACTAAGCGAAATCGCGTTTTCCTGTACCGGGTTGTTCACCGCCGACCAGATTCCGTACATGGGATCAAACGGCATACAGTCCGATCCGAAAGCCATAGGGATACCCCTATCCGCAATCGCTCTGAGCGGATTCAACCCCCTGTATCTATCGCCTAAACGTTTTTCGTACAGTTCTCCAGGACCGCCCCATTCGCCTATGAAATTCGGCTGGACAGAAAGAACCACGCCCAGTTTCTGAATCTGATCCATCAGATCATCATTTAGCATCTCAGCGTGTTCTATTCTGTGCCGGTGATTATTCCGGGGGCGCTCTTCCAACACGGAACCAAACGCGTCCAACAGCGTCTTTATTCCCCTATCGCCGATAGCGTGTACTGCCACCTGCCCGCCGGATGCGTGAACCCGGCTGATCCGATTCCGCAGATTATCAGGAGTCGTAGCCAATTGACCGCTTGTGCCGGGATCATCGTTGTACGGCTCGAAAAGCGCGGCTGTCTGCGCCCCTATTGAGCCGTCAGCGAACATCTTGACCACGCCCAACGTTAGCAGGTCGCTATCCAGCGGATCAGACATGGAACCCTTCTGCTCTAAACCGGAGAAAACATCCTCTCCCATACCCACGTAAACCCTTACCACAAGGTCGCCGGAAGACGCCGCTGCTGCAAACAACGGTATGTTCGCCACGAACTCAGTGACCGTGGTTACGCCATATTTCAACGCCTTGTCTGACGCCAATTTCAGCCCGCGCGCCTTTTCTGCTGTGCCGGGAATTATGCATCTTGCCACATAGCTTTTTGCCCCCCAACGCAGCAATCCAGTGGGTTCGCCTGTGGACGGGTCTTTCTCGACGCCAGCCGCATCCTGCGGTATTTCCGCAGTTTTAAAGCCTCTGGTGTTCACCACCCACAAATGCCCGTCCATGCGCTTCAGCATCACAGGGTTATCAGGCGCCGCCTTATCCAGATCAAATCTGGTAATATAACGCCTCTCCCGCCACTTGCTTTCATCCCACTGGCGTCCGAGAATCCACGCTCCTTTTTCCGTATCTCTGGCACGTTCCGAGAGCCTATCCAGCACCTCATCAATGGACGTTGCACCGCGCAAATCAAGATGCGACAGTGATATTCCCATCTGCAAAAAATGAGTATGGCAGTCTATGAAGCCGGGCAGTACGATTTTTCCGCCCAGGTCTATAACCTCTGTATCATCGCCTGCCATCGCGCGGATCCGCTCATTGGCTCCCACAGCGCAGATTTTGTCCCGAAGGATCGCCACCGCTCCTGCGCTCGGATTATCAGCATCAACGGTTATCACGTTTCCATTTACCAGAATCAAATCAGGACTGCTCATACCAAGCTCCTTCGGACTTCGCCATCGAGGAAATATGTATACTCTACCAAATCATAAGGGTCAACGACCATAGGGCGCTCGCGGTTTGGTTGCTCTCACCCGGAAGAGTTGACCTCTGAAATAGGATTCATATATTTACTATTTAACCAACATTATCTCAGTGTGGATTTTCTGTGTTAGCGGGATAGTTATGTTTTGTGGACCGGTTCCGGTGATGGTGGCATCCACATCAACATCCGATTCCATTTTAACAAGAATACCGTCCTTATGGGCGAAATACCATGTATCGGCGCCTTTAAGGACTCCTTTGGTAACCAGATCCACGCCCTCTTGCTTCCCCTGTCCGTCAACAGTGCCTGTAACTTCAGATACTATCTTGACACATTCCAGTCCGTCTATAGTTTCAAATCCCTCCAGAGTATTTACAATATCCATGTCAATGTGAACCCGGGAGTCGTCTTCCCCTATATCAAGAGTACCTTTATCTGGCCAGGTATCCCCGATTTCTATAAGCTTGCCCGGCAGGTTAGGGAATATCATCTGGAAATCTGGCGCAATACTTTGCTTGCTCTGCATCCCCATACTATACTTGAGAGTTTTCGCGCCAGCTAAGTCCAGTTCTTCACCCAGCGGGGAAAAGGTCATATTAAAGCTTTTCCCCACTACAGCATTCACATCCACAGGAATTCCGCCCTGCGGTCCGCTAATGTGGATTGCCACAGAGTCAATGGTAAAATCAAGCTTGTGATTGTTTTCCTCCATTCCCTTTGATTTTATGGAGAATCCATAGGCTTTGCTTGTTTCGATCTCCATGGACTGTCCCGTGATCTCTAAGTTCTGGACGGATTCACTCGTCATTTGGTACTTCAATACTTGATCTTCCGGCATACGGTACATCAGGCTTAAACCCGACTCCGGCTCTACCTTCATCTCTTTCTTTGCGGCGCATCCAGCCATAGCAACGATAGCCAGAATAATTACTGCGGATAGTATCTTTGTCGCGTTTTTACGAAACATGATTTGCTCTCCTGTTTTATTAAGCGCTAACGGCATAAATTAAAACTCAACTACATTTGCTACGGTGTGTATATTATTCCAATCAATCTGAGTGAGCATGTCCCGTTTCGCACGATATATCGGGCTACACTCCGCTTTCTTCTTGCATTTGCGCTGCTTTGGCACTTCCTGCCTGACCTCTATCTTAGCAGAAAACCGAATTACTGTCTATCGCTTTTTTAGATGACTTCCCCAGTATTGGCGGGCATTTATCAGTTATTATTGGAACATCAGCGGTATTGTCTGAATTTTTATATCGAACTCACGTTATTGTAGCAATTCTACACGAAGTGTATCAAAAAAGACCCAAGACCCGGGTTTATGGGCTTGAAGACTATGAGCCTACAAGCCTATTCCCATCTGGCATGGATATTGCTAAATCTGGTGTCAGTGTTAAGCTGTTCACGAAATATCCATGAAGGGAGGAACAAACGATGACTAAAATCATGCGAAGTTTGATAGTACCGGGAATGATTGCGCTGGCTCTGATTCTGCAAGGTTGCACAGTGGAAGGCGGAAACGACATTATAGTGGTGAACGAGTCGCCGGCGGCTCCACGCGGCGTATATAGCGTCACCGGCGATGAACAAGTGCTGGTCGAATGGTATCCCAATCAGGAGTCGGATTTGAAGGGGTATATCATATATCGGAGTTACGAGGAGGTAGGCAACTACGATGAGATCGGCAGGGTCGGCTCGGCAGTTGACAGTTTTGTGGACGACGACGTGGAAAACGGGGTTACGTACTATTACGCTGTCTCATCCTACGATCTGGATGGCAACGAGAGCGATCTAAGCCCTGAGACCGTCGTGGATACGCCGCGTCCCGCAGGGAAAAACGTCAAGCTGGAGGACTATTATTTTGAGCCAGACCTGAGCGGATTTGACTTCTCACACCCGGAGAGAGGCGCGCAAACGTTCGACCGAAGCGACATAGATATATACTTCGGCGTTGACACTGAGGTGAATGTCCTGTATATATACTCGAACGAGGCGAAGGACATCGGAATGCAAGACCTCGGCTACACCGACAGTATGGACGATGTGGACGTCTCGCCGACGCAGGGGTTCACAAGCGTGTTTGTGGAAGCCATCCTCGGACATACATACGCTTTCATAATGCCGGATGGGCACTATGCCAAGCTCAGAATCACCGATACAGGCGATATTGAGGACGCCTGGATCGTCTTTGATTGGGCGTACCAATTACAGCCGGATAATCCCGAACTTGCCCCGGCAAGGAATTGAGAACGCTGTTTGATAATTTTCAGGTAAACTCGAACGCTTCTTTCTACGTCAAATGATTGTGAAGCTTGCAGGAAAACATTAAAAATCATAGCACACGTCCTGGTGGCGTGTGCTTTTATATTGAGGCACTGTGGCAATGAAACGCGCTAGTCTTTTTACATTACTGAGATTCATTTTCCCGTTGGTTTTTTGTTCTGTGACATCGGTTTCGGGCGTCCTGCCGCTCCTTGATCAACCTGCCATTGCAGATAGCGTCATGAAATCGGGGGAGATACTTGAATACGGCATCAAGATCAAAGGTATCCCCGCTGGAACCCAGATGTTTCAGATCAACGGAAAGAAACAGTTGAACGGGCAAGAAGTATATCACGTGGAAAGCGTATCCAAAATCAGAAAGCTCTTCAATATCTTCTACCCGTTCAGCAACCGAAGTGAAAGCTTCATTCAGAGCGAGAGCTTCCAGCCATTGCGCTATACACAGAAGATCAGGGACGGTAAATACAGGGGAAATATTGACGTAGATTTTGATCCAGCCAATAATACAGCCAGAATCACGAAAAATCAGGAACGCCTGACAATTAGCGTTCCGCCAGGAATACAGGATGAACTGTCCATGATCTACCTCTTCCGCAGCAGGGAACTGGAGGTGGGCAAGAAATACAGGTTTCCAGTTCTTACAGGAGTCAAGACGGTGGAAACCATCGTATCGGTTCTCAGAGTTGAGATGCTCAAGACAGTCCTCGGAACCCTGAGAACAATAGTGGTAAGAACCAACCCGAAAAATATCACTATATGGCTCACGGACGACAACGCCAGAATACCAGTCAGGATAGAGGCAAAAACGAAAATCGGAAAACTTGTATCCAATCTAAAAGCGGTGCATTGACCCGCGTCGCGCCATACCGCTTCATGAAATGGAACGCGTTTTATATCGCAGTTCTGGTTTTTCTATGGTAACTTTCGTTCCCGGCGGAACTGATTCGACAAGCCATACATTACCGCCAATAGTTGAGCCTTTTCCAATAACTGTCTCTCCGCCCAGAATCGTAGCTCCTGCGTATATAGTAACGTCATCCTCGATGGTAGGATGCCTCTTTTTGCCCCGCATGTTTGGTCCCGCGCCATCTTTGGGAACGCTCAAAGCACCGAGGGTTACGCCCTGATATACCCTTACTCTATCTCCGATGCCAGACGTTTCGCCAATGACAACACCAGTGCCGTGATCAATAAAGAAGCTCCTGCCTATCTCAGCCCCGGGATGTATGTCAATGCCAGTCACCCCATGAGCATACTCCGTCATGATACGTGGAATCAAAGGAACGCCCTCAACGTGAAGCTCATGCGCGATTCGGTAGGTGGTGATAGCCAACATGCCAGGATAGCTGAATATGATCTCATCAAGGCTTTTGGCTGCCGGGTCGCCATCGTATGCCGCCTGAACGTCTTCCGCCAGCAGTTCTCTGAGCTTCGGCATTTTCCTGAAGAACCTTGCGGCGAATTGCTCCGCCTTGTCTGTACGCTCGACATATACACCGTTGGTTTCCTCGCATTCATGTCTGATACTTTTGCATATCTCATCGCTCAGTTTGATAAACAGATCATCCACTTTGCTCCCAATGTAGTATCGGACATTCTCCCAACACAGCCCGGAAATACCATAGTATCCGGGAAATAGTATATCCCGCACCCCTTCCAGAATTTCAACAATGGCTGATTTGCTAGGGAGCGGGCTTTCGCCTATGTTTCGCGTGGCGGGTATTCCCTGATAGCTATCGAAAACATCATCCACAATCCCGCTTAGTTGCCTCCGCATTGAGCATTTGTTTTTATCTGGCGTTCTCATTGCCGGAATATCCTCCCCTGTTGATACTGATTATTGAATCACCTTCCCTGACTATCCCACCTCTCAAGACTTTGGCAAAGATGCCCTCTCGCGGCATTACGCAGTCACCCGCCTGATAATATATGGCGCACCTTGTATGACATTCCTTGCCGATCTGCGTGACTTCCATCAGCGCTTCCTCGCCCACCTTCAGTCTGGTTCCAATTGGCAAATGGACAAGCTCTATGCCGAGGGTGGTGATATTCTCAGCGAAATCGCCAGGACCTACGTCCAGTCCTTTTGCGCGGATCTTGTCGATACTTTCCATTGCCAACAAACTGACCTGTCTATGCCAGTTGCCCGCATGGGCGTCATCTTTGAACCCGTGTTCCTGGATCAATAACCCTTCAGGTAGGTTCCCTTTTCTCATTCCCTTTTCCCTACTTATAGATACTGCGACTATTTTTGCCTTCATTATAATCCTTCTACCCGCCGGCTATGGGCGGAAACATGCTAACCACGTCGCCTTCCTTGAGTTCGGTTTTCCCATCCCGATGAGCGCCGTTGACCATGATGATGTTTGTAATCTTTAGTGGGATACTCAACTTATCCATCACGTCGTCAACAATCGCCCCCCTATTGACGGCTACTGTAGTTCGCTTATTCTGTGATCCCGGAGGGAGCAATTTGGCTAAATTAGCGAATAATCTGACTTCAACTTTCATGGTTCCATGTCTCTTGATACCTATCCGGGACGCGCTCAGTTTCCCTTGCAGACAGAGCAGTCCAGATTTTTTCTCACATTGAATTCCTGAAACTCCATGTTCAGCGCGTCGTAGATCAGCAACCGTCCCACAAGAGTCCTGCCGATTCCTAATATCAATTTGATCGCTTCAGTGGCTTCTATGACGCCGATGACTCCGGGTAAAACGCCCAGTAGACCCATATCCTGAGGATCGGGCATGATTTCCTCCGGCGGTAGAGCGGGATACAGGCATCTGTAACAGGGACCGCCGCCGGGAAGAAATACTGTGGCACAGCCCGCGAACTGAAAGATACTGCCATGAACATAGGGTTTGTTTTCCATATAACAGGCATCATTCATCACATACCTTGTGGGCAAGTTATCGCAGCCGTCCACCACTATATTATACTCCTGGATTATTTCCACAGCGTTCTCTGACGTCAATCTTTCCTGATACGTCGCGATCTTAACCTCAGGATTCAGAGAAAGAAGGGTCTCCGCAGCCGCAACAGTCTTAGGCATACCTATAGATCGCATGGAATATAAAATCTGCCTCTGGAGGTTGCTTATCTCCACCACATCTGAATCAATAAGCCCCAGATGTCCTACTCCCGCCGCCGCCAGATAATAGCTCGCCGCTGAACCCAGACCTCCCAGACCTACAACGAGAACCTTCGCTTCCAGGAGCTTTTCCTGACCCGCCTCTCCTATCTCTGACAGCATAATGTGCCTACTGTATCTATCCCGCTGTGCCTGAGAAAATATAGCCATATATCCTGCCTCCATCGGTTGCGAGCATCAGTTCTCTATTCCTTCAAACAGCGGCGTAGTCAGATACCGCTCACCAGTGTCAGGTAAAATAACTACAATAAGCTTTCCTTTATTCCCCGGCTTTCTGGCGACCTCCAGCGCGCTCCACACGGCAGCGCCAGACGACATGCCACACAGAATTCCCTCTTCTCGCGCCAGACGACGGGCAGTCGCGTAGGCATCATCATTGTCTACCTTGACAATCTCGTCTATGATGTCCGTATTCAGCACATCGGGGATGAATCCTGCGCCTATCCCCTGTATCCTGTGCGCGCCCGGCTCTCCACCGGACAGGACTGGCGACTCCAGCGGCTCGACGGCTATTACTTGAAAAGCTGGTTTTCTCTGTTTGATAATCTCAGCAATTCCGGTTATCGTGCCGCCAGTTCCTACGCCAGCGACCAGAATATCCACTTCGCCATCAGTATCGCGCCATATCTCCTCGGCAGTTGTCCTTCTATGGATCTCCGGGTTAGCTGGATTCTTGAATTGCTGAGGCATAAAGGAATTGGGAATTTGCCTTGCTAGTTCCTCTGCCTTTGTGATTGCACCAAGCATTCCCTCCGACCCAGATGTCAAAACCAAATCTGCTCCCAATACTCTTAGAAGCATTCTCCGCTCCAGACTCATGGTCTCGGGCATGGTGAGGATCAGTCTGTAGCCCTTTGCCGCGCATACGAACGCCAGACCGATCCCGGTGTTGCCGCTGGTGGGTTCGATGATCACAGTGTCTTTATTGATAACGTCTTTGACTTCTGCATCTTCGATCATGCTTACGCCGATCCTGTCCTTCACACTCCCCAGAGGATTAAAGGATTCCAATTTTGCCACGACTGTTGCTTCCGCCCCTCGAGTAATACGGTTGAACTTAACGAGCGGCGTATTGCCTACTGTTTTCGTTATATCCTCGTAGATCCGTCCCATCATTATCTCCTTCAAGGGGGTGATCAGTGATCAGAATCAGTTCACCAATCACTGATTACTGATCACTGAATCAGTTTTTTTGAGCACCACTAGAGTAATATCATCAGCCTGTGGAGAATTACCGGTGTGAGAATCCACCTCAGATAAGATCACGTTCTTGATGCCTTCTGCATTTAACTCGTGGTTTTGCTCCAAGAGGCTGTATAGCCTCTCAAAGCTGAAAAGGGTATCGTTCTTATCCATAGCCTCCACAACACCGTCGGTGTATATGACGACGATATCACTCTCCTGCATGAGGAATTCGCCACTGGGAAACTCAGGATCCGGGAAAATGCCTATAGGTATACTGCCGACATCCAGTTTCGTGCACTTCGGTGCTAACGCTGGCCGAAATATGGGCGGATTGTGGCCGGCATTAGAATATTCGAAGATCGAAGTCTCTGGATCATACACAGCACTGAACATGGTCACAAACGCCTCGGCAGTCTTCATATCTGGGTATATGGCTTGATTGATCATTTCTAGCGCCTGACCCGGCGATGCTGAACCTGTTGTTGAATAACTTCGCCACATTGCCCGCACTGTGGTCATCAGCAGTGCGGCTGACATGCCCTTTCCCATAGAGTCTGCCACGACCAGAGACAGTTGCCCTTCCGGCTTTATGATGAAGTCATAATAATCTCCACCAACTGATCTGGCCATGATATTTGAAGCGGCTATTTGAATGTGCGGGTTTTGAGGTAACTTCTGCGGGAAGAGCTTCTTCTGGATACCGGCAGCTATAGCCAATTCCTGCTCGTAGCGGATCTGTTTCTGCAATAGCTCCGCGTTTGTGTTTTCAAGTATCTTTGTGACATTTTCGGTAATGCTAAGTTTCAGTTTATATCGTGTCAGATCGATACCTACAATTCCCTTATCTATATCCATCATTATCATTCCTCAAGCTCGCCTGCCATCTGATATATGATCATCGGCAACTCTGTGTATCCAGTTTGATCCTGTCAGCGTAAAGCGGTGACAATAACATTATTCCGACTGATTTAGTCGAGATAATGTGCCAAAAAAACATTAGATGGAGTAATTGACCACAGGCTTCTCACCTTGCCGCTTGTCCTGATCCACCAGATACTGAAATGTTGTGTTATCATATACATTCGATATAGCCTTCTGAACCCTCTCCCACATGGGCAAGAACGCGCAACTTCCGTAGAGACGACATTTGTCTTTGGAGCCAACTGCAACACAGTCAACCAGTCCCACCGGACCCTGTAGGAACTGCATCACCTCTCCAACAGTCAACTCGGCAGCAGAACGAGCTAGAATATAGCCGCCTCTGTTGCCTCTCTGCGATGCCACAAATCTGCCTTGCTTGAGCTGACTCAGGATTACCTCCAGGAATCGCAACGGTATCGCCTGAGCTTCAGCGATCTGAGCGATCTTCACCGGACCCTGCTCGCTATGTTTGGCAAGCTCAAAGATGGCACGCAAAGCATACTGACATTTTCGAGATATAGGCATAACAATCCTTTCTCTACTAAAACGGTCGGGATAGTATGATTATACTACAAAGCTGCTTCATGGTCAAGGCTTTTTTAGACTGGCAGCAGGAAGGAACGGCTACTATGGCAGATCCCCCCTGTTGTATGATTTATTCAGTCTCCGAAAGCCTGGCTTTGCACCATTCATACAGAGCGTCGTAGATATATGTTTGAATCCGTAGATTCTCATGATCATCCGTGACGATATGGAGAAAGCCTTCGCCAATCGCCCGCAGTCCGGCTGATTGGGGCGTTGTCCTTTCGTCGTGCGTATCTGCGCCGTGTATTATTTCGGCAAGCGCTAGAAGCGCCGGATCAGTCAACTTGTATTCCTCGATGAGTGTCTCAAAAGTGCACTTGCCTTCGCGATGACCGTATTTTGCGTTGGATGCGTCGAAAGAAATCGCCCCTTCGCGTTCTGCAACCTCCAGCACTTGCTCGCGAGGCACATAGATAATCTCTGCGTCCGTGTCAATAAACTTCTTAATGAGCCACGGACATGCAATCCTGTCAGTTTTAGGTCTTTCACGAGTAACCCATTTCATTGTTTTTGCCCTTTCATTACGCATTATGCCGATTCTACCATAATCATTTTGCCGGCAATTTGCTCCACATAACCTTTGTCCTTATGGCTAACATCTTCCACGTCGTGATATATCACTTTGCCCGCCTCAGCAACACACCGGCTGGTAACCGCTCTCACACGAGAAGTAATCCGGTCTAATTCGTAATCGGAATCGGCAGGCGGATGCGCTGAGACGTGAGCCACAACGACCAAATAATCGCAAACATCAACCAACCGACGATACTCCGGGTAAATTTCGTCCACAAAGCGCGCTTCATCAGCTATAGTTAGCTCCGTGTCATCTTTGCCCCATTGAAAAACCCTACATTTTGCGTAGACTCCCCATCCATCCAGAAGAGCGGCTGTTATCTCATTCTTACCACTCCGCCCGATTGATTTGGTTGCCACATCCAAACTATCAGTGATTTCGACAAGCTCCCAATTCTTCGGTCTCTGATCAACGTGCTTCTTGATCGTGTCCATATTTTTGGATGTTCTTGGCAAAGTGCCGATGTAGAATTTCTTCCCCGGGAGATGGGCAAATATCGCCTCCGCCAACTCTGATTTCCCCGATTTAGCCTCGCCTAGAATCCATAGAACACTCATCAAATCTGCCTCCGCCATTATCTTTTTCGCCCACCATAAACAACTTCTTTATGTTGGCTCAAAATCCCTTATGAGCCGACCGAAGAGACCTATGAACTTACCCTATATTCAATGAAGATACGTTGGTTTTTGTCGTCTTTTGCAGTCTGGATAGGAATCTGTAATGCGATGAATTTGATGAGGCAAGTCCCTGAATCCTCTTTGCAATAGCTGAACATCAGCTTTATCCTGAGCCGACAGCCCCCAACTATATCGGATGCGCGGAATGGGATCTTCATGGGAAATTCCGGCTCAGTTGTGGAGAGTTTGCGGTCTGATTCTGTGAATCTGATTAAATCTCCATCGCATGGCTGTATTTCATACTCCAATAGTGTGCCTTCTGTGAATTTATAAGATGGCGGGAGTTTTACATCCAGAACAAGCTCCCCATTGCTTCCGGCGCGTATTCTCCTGCCCGGAAAAACAATGGTTTCAACAGGAAATCCTGCCGCCTTTTCACCAGGCGGAGCCAGACCCTTCAGAAATAGAGTATTGACAAGTTCTGTGGAGAGGTCGGCGACGCGTATGGCATGGTTATTGGTATCAGCTATATACAGTTTGTTGCCAAAGATAGCCAGCCCACCCGGTTCATGGAATCTGGGCGATACACCGTCGTTGCTGCCGGGTTCTCCGTTCCCCAACAGCGTTTCTGATGTTTTTTTGTCGGGATCAATTACCTTGATCTTATGATTGTATGTATCTGCAACGTAGAGCATACCTTCATGAAACAGCACGCCCAACGGATGCTGAAGCCGCACTTCTCGCCCTTTTCCATCCCTGTCGCCAAATTCAAAGAGGTCAAGTCCTACAATCGTCTCTACTTTACCATTTTCATCCAGATCAATGGAGCGGATGGAACTGATCTCGCTGTCGGCTACGAAGAGGCGTTTTCCGTCCGTCGTGATGCCGCTAGGTTGCGCTAAAGCGCTTTCCGTAAGAGAGCCATCAATTTTTCCCTCATGTCCGCTGCCGGCATAAGGCTGGACATGCCTTTCCTTTAAATCCATGACCCATATCTGGTGAGCGCCAGCCATAGCGATGTAGAGCTTATCCTTAACAACGATCACATCCCAAGGAGACCTTGCCTGCTGTCCTGTTCCCGTGATAGTTTCTACTGTACGCGTTTCCAGATCGCAGCGTCTTATGAGATGGTTTTCTGTGTCCGCCACATACAGATATTTTCCATCCAGACTCATGCCCTGCGGTTTGTTGAAGGTTGCCTCTTCAAACGCGCCGTCGGATGCTCCAGCTTCGCCGCCGCCTATAATGTCCGTGACATTTCCGTTCAAATCGGCGATCACGATACGGTTGTGGTTTGAGTCAGATATGAAGAGGCGGTTTGATGACGCCAGCACCTTACCCGGAAAGAAGAGCGCCGTGTCGGGCTGCTTATATTTTTCCAGAGCAAGCCCCAGCGACGTTCTGTCCATTTTTCCCGAAAACCCCGCTATGAGTGCTCCGATGGCTTCGTCTAACAGTTCGTAATGCCCCTCCCCTGACACAACACCGGCAACGTATCCCTCCGGGTTGATCAATATCAGAGTGGGCCAGGCTCTTACGCCATAGCTTCGCCATATGCGGAACTCGGAGTCATTCACCACAGGATGCTCTATGCCGTACCGGAGTACAGCCTGTCGGATGTTATCCGAATCTTTCTCGTTGGTGAATTTAGCTGAATGGACGCCGATCACTACCAACTCATCCGGGTATTTGGCTTCCAATCGTTTCAAGTCGGGGATCATGTGCATACAGTTGATGCAGCAGTATGTCCAGAAATCCAGCAGCACGACCTTGCCCTTCAGGTTTTTTATGTATATCGGTCTGTCTGTATTCAGCCATGCCGTTCCACCCACCAGTTCAGGTGCCCTCACAGCCATTCTGTTCCCCCCGAACTCAGCATACACAGTCATACTGATCCCCATGAAAAACATGATTATCAGAAATGGTATGGAATATATTGCCCATTTCATGCCTATGGTGTTCCTTCTATAGAATTAGATAAACAGCGTTACGTTGGAATGGTCAGCATCTTCCAGAAATGCTGATACTCCACCCTCCTCAATGCCGTCAATGAGTTCCTCTCTACGCAATCCCATGATGTCCATAGTCATGGTACATGCTACCAAACGAACTCCTTGCTCTTGAGCGAACCTGATGAGTTCATCGAGGCTGTGGACGTTCTTCTTACGCATGACTCCCTTCATCATGCGCGTGCCCATGCCGCCCATATTCATCTTGGATAGCTTCAATTTTGAGTTGCCACGCGGCATCATCCAACCAAACATGCGCTCCATGAAACCTTTTCGAACACGAACTTTATTCTTCTTACGTAATATACTCAATCCCCAGAAGGTGAAGAAGAGGTTCACTTTGTATCCCATCGCCACTGAACCATTAGCAATAATAAACGCCGACATGGCTCTATCGAAGTCATTACTAAAAACTACGATTGTTTTTTCAGTGGCATGCGCAGCACTGGGCAAGCTTTGAGTTGTTGTCTTTTCCGCATTTGCGTCGCATTTACGAATCATTCCCACTATCTTACCATCTCGCGCTTCGATGGATAGCATCTCATGGCCGACAGTTCGGCACCACGCCGGCAAATCAGCAGCAAAGCCAGTATCACTTGCTGTTACCTCCAGGACGCTTCCTGCCTGAAGCTCATCCATCTTTTGCTTAACTTTCATGATAGGGCCAGGACACTGCAACCCACAGGCGTCCAACTGGACAGTTTCTCCGGATTTACTCAATGTTTTTTCGGCAGGCTTAGCTGGTGTATCGCTTGATTGCCTGATAGGTTCTATGCTATCATCACAGAGACAGAGACACCTGTATGCTCCATATCCGCCGCTCATATTTATGGCATTAAATCCATTCTGCCCGAGCATACGGACGGATATATAGCTCCGGAGACCCACTCTACAGTAGACATATATAGGAACATCCTTTGGTAATTCGTCCAATCTGCCTCTTAGTTCATTTATGGGTATATTTATGGCGCCAGGAACCATACCTGTCTCCGCTATTTCTTTCGGGCGCAAATCCAAAAAGATGCCATCGCCATCCAGCAATTCATCAAGATTATCCCAGTGCGCTGTTGGTGCGTCACCGTTGACTATATTAGAAGCTACGTAGCCGGCGTAGTTGACTACTTCCTTTGCGGAACCATACGGTGGCACGTAGCCCAGTTCCAGATGGGTCAAGTCCTCCACGCTCATCCCTGCTGATATAGCTGTGGCAAGGGTATCAATCCGCTTGTCAACACCTTCAATTCCCAGAATCTGCGCGCCAAGTATTCGCTTACTGTCTGGCGAGAAGAGGAATTTCATATTCATCTGCGCCGAATCAGGGTAATAGGTAACATGGGAGAACGGATGCAGATAGCACTTCTCATACTCCATATCGAGGCTCTTAAGTGTCTTTTCATTTACCCCAACATTGCCAACTGCCACCTCAAAAACCTTTACCAGACTTGTGCCCAGGGTTCCCCTGTATTTATCTTCCCGTCCATATACATTATTTACTGCAATTCTGGACTGACGGGCGGCAATTCCAGCAAGTGGAACTAATACGGATTGCCCAGTCACAAGATTTGTGGTTTCGACTGCATCCCCAATGGCGTAGATGTCTGGATTAGAGGTCTGCATATGTTCATCTACCTTGATCCCCCCAATTTCCCCTATTTCCAGTTCCGCAGATTTGGCAAGGTCCAGATTAGGTTTGACGCCTATAGATAAAATAACTATATCGCAAGGTATTTCGCCCCCACTATTCTGTTTTACTATTATCTGATTATTTTGTGACTCAAATCCCGCTACAGGATCTGAAAGAGCAAGCTCGACGTTGTGCAACGCAAGCGTTCGGTGAATAACGTCCGCCATTTCACGATCCAATGGCGGCATAACCTGATCCAGCATCTCGACTATTGTTACATCCATGCCCAGATGCTTGAAATTCTCCGCCATTTCCAGTCCGATGAATCCGCCGCCAACAACGACTGCTTTACGTGGCTTTCTGTCGGCGATAAACTGATTTATCTTGTCTGCATCAGTCAGGTTGCGCAAAGTAAAGATACCTTCAGTATCAATTCCAGGAAGGGGCGGTTTAATGGGATTCGCGCCAGTGGAGAGAATCATCTTGTCATATTGCTCGCGATAACTGTCACCTGTATTCAGATCAACCACTTCAATCTGCTTGTCATCAGGCATGATGCTTTTGACCACAGAGCGAACTCGCGTATCTATGTTATACCGATGTTCAAACAGCTTTGGAGTGGCAATCAATAATTCGCTTCTATCCTGTATAACTCCACCAATAAAATAGGGTAAGCCGCAGTGTCCATAAGAGACATGCTCACCACGTTCAAACACTACAATTTCAGCATTTTCATCCAGACGGCGCGCGCGTGAAGCTGCTGCTGGCCCACCTGCACCTCCGCCTATTATTACCAGTTTCATGTTTGCAATATCCTCTCTGCACTGCCAAAGTTCAGCGAATAATAACTTTCCTCAGCCGGTTGGCGTTGGTGACCACACTTACCGAACTGCTTGCCATGGCGATCTCCGCGATGACGGGGTGAAGGAGACCCAGAACAGCCAACGGGATAGCCAGTACGTTGTATCCAAACGCCCAATAGAGATTTTGCCTGATCTTTCTAAACGTGGCTCTTGAGAGCTTTATGGCGCTTACCACAGCGGATAACTGTCCGCTCACCAGTGTCACGTCGGATGCTTCGATGGCAATATCTGTACCTGTACCGATAGCTATGCCTACGTCAGCTTGAACAAGTGCAGGCGCGTCGTTTATCCCATCACCCACCATAGCCACTGTGCCTACCTCTGCCTGGAGTTTCTTAATGGCGTCCACTTTGCCGTCGGGAAGAACCTCCGCCAGCACGCGTGATATACCTACCGCCCTGGCGACAGCCTCCGCAGTGCGTTTATTATCCCCGGTGATCATGGCTGTTTCCAGCCCCATCTTTTCTAGCTCTCGGATAGCTTGTATGGAATCCTCTTTCAGTGTGTCCGCCACAGCCACAATGCCCGCTGTTTCGCCATCTTCCGTTACTAATACAGCAGTTTTAGCCTCATTCTCCAGCCTGCTCAATTCTTTTTGTGCCCATTCTGAATTTCCGGCGTCTTCGAGTAAATTCCTGCTGCCAATTGTTACTATTTTACCGTTCAACCTGCCTCGCACACCTTTGCCAGCGACAGCCTGAAAATCCTTCACCGGGATCAGTTCCAATCCATTTTCCACAGCTTCCTTGACGATAGCCTGTCCCAGCGGATGCTCCGAACCTGCTTCCACGCTGGCGGCAAGCTTCAGTATATCATCCGCCATCCGTCCTTCAGCAGGCATTATGTCCGTTATTTCTGGTTCGCCTTTAGTTATGGTTCCGGTCTTATCAAAGACGATGGTATGAACATCCTTCAAGTTCTGGATGGCAGCGCCTTCGCGAATGAGGATGCCGTTCTCAGCGCCCACGCCGCTTCCAACCATCAAAGCTGTAGGAACAGCTAATCCCAGCGCGCAGGGACACGCGATGACCAACACCGCTACCGTCGCAAATATCGCCCGCGTAACGACTCCCAGTTCCGGATTTATCCAGGGCATGAAGCTCTGCGCCCAACTGCCAAACACTATCCAGAATATGAATGTCAGAGCCGCTATTCCCAGAACAGCGGGTACAAAATATGCTGTCACCTTATCAGCAAATTCCTGCACAGGAACTTTAGAACCCTGGCATTCTTCCACCATCTTGATAATCTGAGCCAGAAAGGTGTCCTTCCCTACTTTGGTCGCCCTCACTTTCAGCAGACCATGCTGATTCAAGGTTGCGCCTATTACCTCGTCACCCTCACGTTTTCTTGTCGGCGTGGATTCACCTGTTGCCATAGACTCATCTATATAGCTCTCACCCTCAACAACCTCGCCGTCAGTTGGGATCTTCTCACCGGGACGGACGACCATGATGTTGTCCAACTGGAGAGCCTCGATGGGTATTTCCTGTTCCACTCCGACGATGAGAATACGCGCCGTCTTCGTGCCAAGCTCCAGCAATTTTCTGATAGCCTGAGAAGCTTTGCCTTTCGCTTTCGTCTCCACATATCTGCCGGTAAGATGGAAAGACATGATCATAGCGGATACGCCTGCGTAGCTGGCAATGGGCGATCCCATGAGCTTTGCCAGCCCGGTAGCATACGACGCGGATACGCCTAAAGTGATGAGGACATCCATGTTGGAACTTCCATGTGAAACGGATTTCACCGCAGAGCGTAGCGTCGGCAAACCAAGCCAGAGCAATACCGGCGCGGCTAATACGACCATTCCTAAATCAAAGATCAATCTGCTGGGCAACGCTTCACCCAGTATCATCTCCGGCAGCATCCACAGAGCTATAGGCACGGTGAAACACCAGGCATAGAACATGCGCTTCCGGGCGGCGCGCATTTTCTGTTCTTCTTTGTCCGCTTCCTCTTTTTCCCCTGATTCACTTTCTGTATCAACGTCCACTGTGCCATAGCCGCTTTTCTCGACAGCCGTTTTCAGATCATTCTGAACGGTTTGAGCGGGATCAAACCCCACGTAAGCCTTTTCCAACGCAAGATTAACGACTACCGATGATACGCCCTCCACCTTTTTCAGAGCCTTCTCCACAGTAGCGGCGCAAGCGGCACAGTGCATCCCCGTTATGCCAATAACTGCCTTCTCCACAGAGTTCTCCGTACTCTCCGTCATAACGATCACCTCAATTGACCTATTCCTCGTGATCTTCCTCATGCCTGAAATTGCACAGCAGCGGCTCTGAGTCGCCGTGTTTGCCAGATTCCAATTGTATGGTAGTATGGACGATCCCAAACTTGCCTTTCAGCATGTCGTTGATGGAGCCGAGCGCATTTTGCACTGCGCGGATGCTCTGAGCGTCCACGTATACATGCGCGCTCAAAGCGGAGTAATCTGAACATATACTCCAGACATGCAGATCGTGAACATTTTTGACAAAATCAAGCTTCTCGATCTCGGCAGCTACGTCGTCTATGTTGATATTCTTAGGCGTGCCTTCTAGCAATATGTGGGTTGCCGCGTAAGCTATTCTGGCAGCCCCTATGATTATAACCAATGCGATGGCAAAACTGAGAATCGGATCTACAATATACCATCCTGTAAAGTGCATGATTATGCCGCCTACTATAACTCCCGCCGACGCCATAGCATCGCTTAACACATGGAGGAACGCGCTTTTTACGTTGAGATTGTCATGGCTTTCCTTTCTGAAAATCAGAGCTACGCCGAGATTGACCAATAGCCCTACAATGGCGACTAATAACATCTGAAGGCTCTTGACCGGTTCAGGCGTCATCAGCCGATGAACCGCTTCATAGAATATCCAGCCGGCAATGGCTATCAGCGACACGCCGTTGATAAAAGCCGCAAAAACCTCTGTGCGATGATAACCATAGGTTCGCTTGCTGGTAGGCGGGAGAGTGGAGAGGTATATTGCTATCCAGCTTAAACATAATGCGAATACGTCGCCGAAAACATGCGCCGCGTCACTGAGCAGGGCAAGGCTGTTCG
>Ga0255402_1015_pt1 | contig 24661 bp, 16 predicted proteins | sample ANMaggSeSYBR01D4_FD_182125 | JGI IMG/M metagenome (GOLD analysis project Ga0255402, IMG submission 182125) | Sediment cell enrichment communities from methane seep in Santa Monica Basin, California, United Staets - ANME aggregate JGI... | ecosystem: Environmental > Aquatic > Marine > Cold seeps >...
TCTATCTGGCTCGCGTTCCAGCGGATCGAATGATGGAGCGGCAGGCATACGAGTTCTTCGCAGGATTAGATCGCGATGCAAAGCCGCAGTGGTCGGGCGATTTGTCGGCAAAAAAGCCGGTGTTCGAGGATTCCAACGGCGTCGGCTGGACTGTGAGCGTCAGCTACAACGCCGGACTGAAGCGTTACATCCTGATGACCGAACACACCGACTCATGCAAAGGGAATCTCGGCGTGTTCGACGCGCCAGAACCCTGGGGACCATGGACGACCATTGCATACATGAACCATTCGGATGGCACTCACTTTGGCGCGGGCAACGTGGTGGATAATACGTTTTTCTGGAACATGCCTACCAAATGGCAGAGCAAAGACGGCGCTGAATTCTCGCTGGTGTTTACCGGCGCGGGACGGGGCGACAATAACGATAGCTGGAATATGATCCGAGGTAAATTCGTCTTGTCTGGTCAGTAAAAACATCAAGTGGAGGAATAGGAACGTGAAACAGCTTCGGATACCGCTACGTCGTGCCGTCGAATTATACATCGGGGAGTCTCAGCAAGTCGAGCTATGCAACGGGAAGAAGGTTACTGTTGAGCTTCTTGATATTGAGGAGACACGGGATCCACGGCGGTCGGCTATTCGCGTGTCGCGCGCTAAGGTTGCCGTAGATGGAAAAGACATCTGGCTGAGTTCGGGAAATTACAACCTTCCTGTGACCTTTGGCGGCGTCAGGATTGACTGTCCCATTACCCGGGGATATTTACAGGATGGCTCAGGACAGAACAAGTGGGCTTTGGGCAAAGACGCAAGGTTTCGTCTCTGGCAGGCAGATTCGCCTTTGATCGCGCCGGGAACGTTTGTGTATCCCATCAAACAGAAGTGGTTTGCCAGTGACACGCAGATGAGCAATGAGCCTGTGTTTGTGGACGGCGGGGAAAACCCGGCCAGATCTAATATCTATTATCATTGGGGGCTGGATTTCGGCGGCGCAGAAGGGATGATTGATGTTCTTTCCGCAGTTGACGGAATTGTGGTCTCATCGGGAGAACAAGCTTTCGATGGTTATGAGGAAATTCATCCCGAAACCAGCTATGATGGCGTCTATATTGTAGATGACAGGGGATGGTTTCACGGGTATTTCCATTTGAAGACTATTTTCGCGCAGCCTGGGAAAGAAGTCCGAAAAGGGGAGAAAATAGGGGTTCTCGGCAAGGAGGGATCAAGCGGCGGATGGTCTCATCTTCATTACGTCATCAAATGTCGTCAGCCTTCAGGAGAATTTGGAGTAGAGGAAAGCTACGCGTTTGCGTGGGAAGCATACGTGAAAGAATATTCTCCCGCGCTGATAGCCGTCGCTCGCCCTCATCATTTTGCGAGCGTTGGAGACACTGTTTCCCTTGATGGCGGAAAGTCATGGAGTTCATCAGGGGAAATCAGCGACTATGAATGGACGTTCACTGACGGAACAACAGCCAGCGGCGCGGCAGTAAAGCGGATTTATACCATGCCAGGGACTTACAGCGAGATACTCAAGATAACCGATAGTCGCGGCAGGATTGGCTATGATTTCACAGTCGTGCAGGTTGCGGAGAGCCTGCATCCGAAACAGCCGCCTCCCTCAATTCATGCAGCGTATGCGCCTACTCTGAATTTACATCCCGGCGAGCAAATCACGTTCAAAGTTCGCAGTTTTTGTGTCAGCGACGGCAAGGAAGTCTGGGATTTTGGCGACGGCAGTGAGACCGTAACCGTCCAGTCGGATGGGAACGCAGACAGACATGCTGAAGACGGTTACGCAATAGCAGTCCATGAATATGAAAAGGCGGGGGAGTATATAGTACGCGTGGAACGCAGGAATGTGCAAGGAATCGTTGAAGCTGTGGCGCACCTGCATGTATGCGTAGGATCTTTAGTGGTTTGATCGCTAAATAACTATTGTTTTCCAGCAAAAGGGCATGCGGCTAAGTTCCCCACTTTGGAAAGGGGGGTTAGGGGGGATTTCCCGAGGAGATTTTCATTTCCAACTCCCCCGAAAACCGCCAGTAAATATGTTTTGCCATTCCCGCGAAGCTTGTCCCCGGCGAAAGCGGGGAGCAGGAATCCATCGGTAAATAATCTAACGTCAGTTCGACATAATACCATTTCAAAGAAATAATGTCATATTACCAAATGTAGCCCAAGATTCTATCTTTGCTTCTGGCGTTGGTTCCCCAAATTGCCAACTTAGAAAGTTGGGCTACAAAATGTGACAACAATTATTTGAAATGGTATAAGAAGACGTGTCATTCCCGCGAACGCGGGAATCCAGTAGTAAAGTGGGCATAGGCGTTAAGCCGATTCAAATAGACGTGACGAACTCAAGATGCGAAAACCCCGTTAGGGGTGGTATGTCTATAGTCGTGTGTTACCAACAAACTAGTTAGCTCCGTAGGAGCGGTATGTCAAGGGATACAGGATACATGCCGCTCCTACGGAGCTTGCTTGATTTGTTGACGGACGTTTTCTATAGACATAACGCTCCTACGGAGCTAAGACGCTTCCAGATCAACTTATACGGCTTTACGGAGATCAGACCCGATTTCTGCCCGATCTTGCAAACCTACCTTCATAAGCTATCCAATTCACAATAGGCAGGTTTCCCTGTGCAATCAGGCAATTCAACAGAGTTCTCTGTAATCCCCAATTTCCGGTCGGGTCCAATATGTCCTTTAAGGGGTATCTCGCCCCGATTGCTGTAATGGTACACCATTAGCCAGGGGACCACCGTAACCGGAATTCTGTAAATGTAAGAAAAACGGTCGTTTTCTTTACTGTGAAACTGGCGAGGCATAATGAGGGTTCTGAATACCGCCGGGAAAGCGCGAATGTCAATTGATTTTACTGTGTGCGGAGTCTCGGGAGAGAATCTGCTAGCTGTTTGGGCTTCTGGGACGGAAGAACCGCGATTTAGGGCATTTATGCTGTATTATGAAGCCGCTTTGATTTATCCGCAGTGTATAGGGACAGAACCCAACACCGTCGTCTTCGAATCTGTTATCTATCAAATTTGACAGTTGACAACTTTTTGAGAGGATGATATGATAGCAATCAGGAAAGCACAAAAATGTCTGAATACCTGAGAATAAGTGAAGCGGCAAAAGTCGGGTTACAAAATGCAATATAGCTCTGGAATTATATTGACTATCATCTGCAAATCGTATAGAATGTTAGGAATTCACGATTTAATAAATGTATAGATACAGGTGTTAAAATCATAAACATCACAAGTGCAATCGGCTCTGCATCTTCAAGCCAAAAGCGAACCCATGATAACGCTTGATGAACTTGAAAAACAACTTGACTACGACGGTTCATCTCACTATCACCGAATAGGAGATGAACCACCCGACATTGAAACTGCCCACCTTTTTCGTGTTTCCCGCGAGGTTGGTGTTCGGGGTATCTATACTTTTGAGGCGAGCCCAAGTCAAGAGCAAAGATTGCTATCGCCCCGTCCGGCTGTTTATGTCGCTGAAGCTGAAACGATCGGAAAAGCAAGGTGCATCCACAAGAGCTTGTGGAACCTTTACTATGCGCCATTCATAATCATTCGTTTACCTGATCAGATTCGGGTTTATACCGGCTTCAGCTATCCATGCGATTCTGGCGATTCTGACGAAAAGGGACGCATCATCGAAATCACTGATGATGAGCTTAAGCCGTTTGACACGTCGGAACGCCTGAAACGATTGCACGAAATACTGACCGATTTTCAGGCCACTTCTATTGACACTGGACAGATCTGGAAATCCGAATATGCAAAACAACTCGCCCCAGAACAGCGTGTGGATGAGCACTTACTCAAAAACCTCAAGAAGCTCGGAGCCGCTTTGGAGAAGAAAGGATTGCGCTATAAAACTGCTCACGCCTTAATCGGAAAGTACGTTTATCTCCGCTATCTGCGCGATCGGAAAATCCTTTCAGATGATCGGGAAATCCTTTCAGATGAGTGGTTGCTAAGAAAAGGAATTGACCCGGCGAGTGTATTCAAGCGCGATGCAACCGTAAAGGGTTTGCGAGGGCTTGTCAAAATCCTCGAAGACCTGTTCAACGGCAGAATTTTCCCCATTGACTTCGATAGAGAAGACCAACTCAGCGATTCCCATGTATCAATTGTCGCATCTACTTTCATGGGTGACGATCCTGACACACGCCAACTGCATCTCGATTTCCGTGCCTACGATTTCCGTTATATTCCTGTTGAAACGCTCTCTGCGATTTATGAACAGTTCATTATTGATAGGAAAGGGAAAGGCGCAATCTACACGCCGGAAATCTTGGCAGACTACCTGCTCTCAGAGGTTGAATGGGCAAAAAAACTGAAAGTGGGTATGAAAATACTCGACCCGGCGTGTGGTTCCGGAGTCTTTCTTGTACTGGCGTACAGACGACTCATCGAAAAAGAGCGAGCGCGCCTCAAACGAGAACTCACACCTGACGAACTTAAAGACATCCTACAGGAGAGTATTTGCGGCGTCGAACGAGAACGTGACGCCTGTTACGTCGCAGAATTTAGCCTGATTCTTACGTTGCTCCATTATCTTGGGCAACGTGATTTGGACCGTCCCCAGTTTCGGTTCCCCGACTTACACAACACACAAATTTTTGAAGGTGATTTCTTTGACCAGGAGAACGGAAAGTTCTGGCAAAAGGATCTCAAATTCGACTGGATTGTCGGTAACCCGCCGTGGATAAAGGCCGATGCGGAGCGACAGAAATCTGCCAGCGCATGGATAAAGGGGAACAAGAGCCAAAAACCTGTTGGTGATCTAAGTATTGCTGAAGCCTTTAGTTGGAAGGTCACCGACCTATTGACGCCTGATGGCATCGTTGGCCTTATTCTACCCGCGACAAGCCTTTTCAACCAACATTCAGAGAAATATCGACAGGCATTCTTCACCCAACATGAAGTACTGCGAATCACGAATTTTGCGAATCTGCGTGAGGTTTTGTTTGGCAAAGGGAAACAAGGCGTCAAGCCTGCCATGACAGTTATTTATCAGACAAACGATACAAGCGAGAAACGGGACATCGTACACTACGGACCGTTTTCCGTTAATCAGGTACTGAAAGCCCAAAACAAGCCTTGGGGCATCACGATCAACGAAAATGAAATCCAGACTGTATCGCCATACAAAGCCGCAACCGGTGAAATGACGGTCTGGAAATTCGCACTATGGGGAAATCATCTTGATGAAAGAGCAGTGCGGCGGATTAAGAAACGGTTTTCAAATACACTGGAAAAACTGACACAAGAAAGAGGTTGGTTTTTCAGTCGTGGTCCGGAATTAAGAAACAAGGCTTCAAAAGACAAAACAAAAGATGTACGAGAATTGTTGAGAAATAAAAAGACATTCGATTCGGCTAGAGCCAGTAAGTCTCTCTACGCTTTTTCCATTCCGAATCTACTGCTACAAGACATCCCTGACGAAAAACGTAACATTCGCATTCGCGGGGGCGAGGCAGGGCTTTCTCTGACTCAAACTCCGCACATCGTACTATCATCTGTTTGGCGAAATTACATCATCTACAGTGATGAAAATTTCGTAATTCCAAAAGGTCAAATGGGAATTGCCGCTCCGCAAGAGGACAGAGATTACCTAAAGGCGCTTTCGGTTTATCTAAATTCTAGTCTCGCCGCGTTCTATGTATTTTTCCATGTCCCAGAATGGGGGATTTATCGACAGGCTAGAAAAGTCACAAAGGATGTTATTGCGAAATTACCCATTCCAGAATTCATGCCCGACCAAATTGAAACTCTCATAGCTCTCCACAAGAAGTTAGTCAAAGATGAAGAGCGAGCTGTCTCTGATTTTATCGCAAGACTTCAACAGAACCTCGACCCGACCATGGAAAACCAAGAACTGAGTCTACTGACAGATTTTACTGAGGGCGAAAGGAAACGCGCTAAGGACCTTCGCTCTAAGCTAAGAGACAGATTGCGGAGAGAAATCGACGATGAAATATTCAAGTTGCTCAAGATTCCCGGTGACATTCAAACGCTGGTCAATGAGTTCGTTCACATCCGCTGCTATTTGGACAGCCAGTCCAAGATGGCAACGGCAAAAACCAAGCGAGACCCCACGCCGCAGGAATTACTCGATTACGCCCGTGAACTCCAGGCAGAGCTTGATGGCTTCTTAATGGGCAAGGCCTACCATAGCGTCCATATCAACCAATCCAAACATCTTATTGAGTGCGTTGTAGAAATCACAAAAGAGAGCGAAACGATTCAGATCGATGAACACAACATAAAACAGGTCAAATCAACAATTAGTGAAGCTCTGGCAAACATTAGCGACGAACTAAGAGAACAAATCAGTCAATGGGTGTACGTCCAGCGCGGTCTGCGCTTATTTGACGGTCCGCGCGTCTACATTTACAAAGCGCCACGCCTGATTGATTGGACAAAGACGCAAGCAATGAACGATGCCGGCGACATTATAGGGGAAGCTCTATCCAGTGGAATGATCGTAGATGACAACAATTAAATCAAGTGAAGCCGCGACCACTAAATCACACAAAGAATACTTCGGACCATTTCTCCCTGAATTCAGAGAACACGCTCACCTATTAGTCTATTGGGGATATGAGGGCGCACGTCGCAAAATCCAACAACCTGAAAACGACCAGGATAAAGAAGAATCCATTACAGGATTCCTCGCCGTAGCGATCGAAGATCGGCTTGACGCATTTGACCGGAATGATTGGTGCAAGTACTACTCCGTTCATGATAACCCACCCGTTGAGACAGAAGGGCGTTCTGGTAAATACAGACTTCAAGCAGATCTCATTATCAAATCAACTTCCGAAGGCGGGCCTCAGTACGTATTTGAGGCGAAACGCTTGAAGAAAAACGGACATCCGGTGAGTGTTTACACTGGCTCGGAGGGGATGGGATGCTTCATCAGTGGGAAGTATGCGAGCAGATACGATGAAGCAGGTATGCTCGGTTACGTCCAGAGCGACTGTTTAGCAGAATGGAAAGACAAAGTGAAAAGAAAAATTGACCAAGATACCACAAATTTGAGATTAATAACTTGCTCTCAACGCGATGAGCAAGTCATTTGTGCTTTCCCCCTCGAATGGGTGAGCAAACATGGTCGCAATTCAGTGATGCGTCCGATTACCATCTATCACATTCTCCTCGACTGTTGTGTTGAGTGAGAAAATGGTCGTTCTCTGCGACACACATCTGCATCAAAACTAAATCAAAAGTGCCAAAGTCGAGTAATATACCTCTTTTCGCCGATTTCGTAAAGGATAAACTGAATCGGAGAAACAGATACCGTCATAGGGGCGGCATGAAATATGCCATCACGTTGTGACGCCGGGCTTCTGGACGGGAAGTTTATGCCTCGGCTATTGACCGGAGAGCCAAAAAGGAGTAAAATGGCTAAAGAGACAGCGAAATCTGTTCGATTCTAACTGCTGCAACTGGTAGAAGACGAGTTGAGCGCCACCGGGGGAGTCAAACAATGATATACACAGGAAATATGCTGGTCTGGTCTTGTAGTCTTTGCGGTCTTTTGATTGCTGGAGCCGCGGCGGATCAGGCGCTTCTCAGGTTCGATGAGGGCTTCGATCTCAAGAAAGTCGAGGCGTCAGATGCAAAAATCAGCCTATCCAGCGAGGACGGCGGCGCGCTGCGCGTTGACGCCGGGCATGACGCCAACTGGCCCGGCGTCACCATCGGAGCTTCCGAAGGACGCTGGGATCTCTCTGGATACGGCTACATCGCCCTCGACGTCAGAAACGTCGGTCTGCATCATGTGGGGGTGTTCTGGCGGATTGACAACCCGGGAGCGGATGGAATCAAGAACTGCATCACAAAAAAGGTCGCGCTCGCTCCGGGAGAGAAGAAAACTGTCAGAGTCTTTCTCAAGGGAAGGTTGTTAGCCAACATAGCCGACAAGCTCTTCGGCATGAGAGGGTATCCCGGCGGGCTTCTGAAGGAAAGCGAGATTGACGTCAGCAATATCAACCAATTCGTCGTATTTGTGAATAAACCAACGATAGATCACTCCTTTGAGATCAGCAACGTTCGCGCGGGCGGCTCTTATAAACCGCCGGAGTGGCTGTCCATGAGCGAAGACGAGTTTTTCCCCATGATTGACGAGTATGGGCAGTTCATCCACAAGGATTGGGTCAACAAAACCAGATCGCTTGACGATCTGGCGCGACGCAGAAAAGCGGAAGCCGCAGACCTGAGCGAGCATCCTAGTCCAGATGGCTGGAATCGCTACGGCGGATGGGAGGCGGGAGCAAAACTCACGGCTACGGGCTATTTCCGGGCGGAGAAATACAACGGCAAATGGTGGTTGATAGACCCTGATGGGCGGCTGTTCTGGTCGCATGGCATTGACTGCGTTCATTCGTCAAACGCCGTTACGCCCATCACGGATCGCAGGTATCTGTATGCGGCTCTTCCTGACGCGGGTTCCCAATTTGCCAGATTCTACGGCGAGGGCAACTGGGCACCGCACAACTACTACGAGGGCAAAGGGGTTTATGAAACCTACAATTTCACCAGTTCGAATCTGCTTCGCAAGTATGGAGAGGACTGGGCGCGGACATCTGCGGAACTTGCTCACCGCCGTCTGCGAAGCTGGGGCATGAACACCATCGCCAACTGGTCGAGCCATGATATTTACCTCATGCGCAAGACCCCTTACGTTGTATCGGTAAATTTTGGCGGCAGAAGACTTGAGGGCAGTAAGGGTTACTGGGGCAAGTTCAGGGATGTTTTCGACCCAAGTTTCAAGGCGGAACTGCGCAAAAGCATGTCATGGCAAAAGGGAAAATCTGCTGACGATCCCTGGTGTATTGGTTACTTTGTGGACAATGAGATCGCCTGGGGCAATGAATTAGCCCTCGCTACAGCCGCTCTGGTTTCGCCGCCTGATCAGCCAGCCAAACAGGTTTTTATAGAGGACTTGAAAGCCAAGTACGGGACTATTGAGAAACTCAATCAGGCATGGGGAGCGGAATATGCCTCATGGAACGCCCTTTTGCAAAACCGCGAGGAGCCTGATACAAAAAAGGCTTATGATGACCTCGCCGTTTTTTACACCAAAACTGCCGAACTGTACTTCGACACATGCCGAAGCGCCGTCAAAGAGATTGCCCCAAATAACCTCTATCTGGGCTGTCGTTTTTCCGCAGTAAATGACCGGGCGGTGGCGGCGGCGGCGAAATACTGCGATGTAATCAGCTACAATTTCTATCGCCCCGAAGTAAAGACCGTTCGCCTACCGCAGGGGCTTGACATGCCGATAATTATTGGCGAATTCCACTTCGGCGCGCTGGATCGCGGTATGTTCCACACAGGTTTGGGTCCGGTAGCGGATCAGGAAGAGCGAGCCAGAGCCTACAAAACCTACGTCAGCGGGGCGTTGCGAAACCCCTTGATCGTGGGAACGCACTGGTTCCAGTATGGCGAGCAGGCGACTACAGGTCGAGGCGATGGCGAAAACTATCAGATTGGCTTCCTCGATGTGGTGGATACCCCCTACGCGGAGACAATTCAATCATGCCGTCAGGTAGGATACAGCATGTATGAAAAACGTTTGCTTGCAAAGTAAAAATTCATACGAATTTTTCAGCGTAGAACGAGGCTGCCAGCCCGTTGCGGTACGTTTCACAACGGGCTAGCAGCCTCGTTCTACTCATACACGCGTCGTTAATCGGTGCATAGAACCTTTAAGACTTCCGCAGCGATAAGCAGGTGACCTAAGATGTTAGGATGAACAGGCTCCTGACAGAACACGCTGGGGTCTCGGTACTCAAGCTGGCGTTGGAACATATCATGCGTTCTGACCAGCTTCGTTCCGTATTTCTCGCTCATTTTATGGACAGTTTCCAAATACCGGGGCAGTATATCCAGAACCTGGCTCTGGAACGTTTGCCCGGCGGTGTCCCGGCTCATGTAAAATGGTTCTATGAGTATTATCGGACAGTCGAGCCGCTCTTTGGTCTCCTGCAAAAGCTGATCGTAAATTTCCGCGTATAATTCAGGACTGACGCCGCCGCCGTCGCCGCGAAGATGCGTGTGGAGATCATTGATGCCGATCTTAATGGAAAGCCAGTCCGGTTTATGAGCCAGAGCGTCCTCTTCCCACCGATCTCTCAAATTCACGATCCTGTTCCCGCCGATCCCGGTGTTGATATAGCGAATATCTCTTTCGGGATAATGTGCCATTACCAATTCTGAAAACAGCCGAACGTAGCCATTTCCCAGCGGAGCGGCAGCGTCGCGTCGTCCACAGTCCGTTATGCTGTCGCCTATGAGCAGGATAGTCTGTCCGTCTTGTATGCAAAGTTCACTCATGTAAACCCTCCAAAATGGTATTAATTGAATTTAACCTTGAAAGTCCGAATTTCGTATGGCTTTATGTCGAATGTAACGACGTTGCCGCTTATATCCGCCGCCTGATCCTCTTCCTCCATCAAATTGCACTCAGAGACCGCTTGCGGCGCGAGACCGAAGTCCAGAGTTACCTTTCCGCGCTGTCCATGAGCTTCGTAAAGCCGGACGATGATGTCATCCCCGTCTTCGGTTTTCTTGACAGTGTCAACTATGACGTGATTTTTGTCCACGCTGGCGAAAGAGGCTGATTTGGGCAGGTCGCCCGTCTGCGGCTGAGACGCTATCGTCAGAAGCGGGCAGTTAAGCTCTGCGGCGCGCTGCACCGTCTCGCCATCCCGCCAGTCGCCCTTGTGCGGATGCAGTGAATACGTGAAATCATGCTCGCCCTCGTCCGCGTGGGGATCGGGATCTGTGGGAGCGCGGAGCAGGGACAGCCTGAGAACGTTGTCGTGAACGTCGTATCCGTATTTGCAGTCGTTCATGAGGCTCACGCCGTAGTCGCCCTCTGACAGGTCAACCCATCTTTGCCCCGGCACTTCGAACTTGCCCTTGTCCCAGCTGGTGTTGAAATGCGTCGCTCGCTCGATAGTGCCGAACTGAATTTCATAGGTGGCTTTTGGCGACAGGATTTCCACCGGGAACGCCACCTTCAGGAGCTTTTTCTTCTCCTGCCAGTCCACGTGCGTCGCAAAATCAATTCGCGGGAGCTTGTCGTAGATGGATATGTCCTGCGTTATGGTGGACTTCTCAGTCTTTCTGATCATCCGAACGGTTGCCCTCACAGGTCCGGCTTCCGTGACCTCAACCGATTCAAGCCCTGCCAATTCCTGCATGTTCTCATCGTAATTGAAATCTATGTCCCAGGCGTCGTGGGCGTATGGATAATCGGCGAAAAACTGCAAGACATTGCCGCAACAATCCGCTGCGATGACTTCCTTGTCCATTGATTTGTCATAGACACGGCAGAGCCTGCCCTTCTCGTCAAGCTCGACGCTGTAGAGGGCATTTTCCATGTTCTGGCTTAGTACCTTCAGATCGCTTGGCGACCCTTCCGGTTTCTCCCCTTCGACCAGATGATAGACGGAATAGCCTAGAGATGGGATATTGGCGGCTTCAAAGATTATTTCGGTGAAATCGCCGTCCTTGCCAACTATCTGAGCCGGCGTTTGCCTGCCCTTATCGTCCAGAACGACAAAATCCTCGCCTGCCAGCTTAACCTTGACGGAAGCCACGTCGTCGCGCCGCCATGAGAGCGTATTGATGACGATTATCGCCTGCCCATTTCCAGAAGTGTCAATCCGCTTTTTCAGCGATTCCAGAGCGTCTGAAAGCACCTCGTTTCCGGATTTGAGCACTTCTGCATAGTCCCTGTCAGCGTCTTCGTAAACCTCATTTATGGACGATCCCGGCAGAATGTCGTGGAACTGCGAGCAGAGGATCACTTTCCAGCCCTCGTACAGCTTTTCCTGCTGGTAGTCTTCGCCGGCAAGCATTGCTATGGATGACACAAATTCGGCGTCTCGATACAAAAGCTCGCTTTTTCGATTATTCCGCTTGGTTCTCGCCTGAGTGGTCTGACACGCCCTGTGCAGTTCCAGATAGAGTTCGCCGTTCCACACCGGGAGTTTTTCCTCATCAACGCTTTCCTCCAGATTGTCGAAGTACTCCTGAACCCATCCAAAGGAGCATTTGGGAATTCCCGCCATATCATCCAGCCTTACGCCGGTTTCGAGCATCTCTTTGGTAGGACCGCCGCCGCCGTCTCCCCAGCCGAAGCTGTAAATCACCTCGTCAACCTGATCCTTCTGTTTAAATTGATTCCACTGCGCCAGACAATCCTTCACTGTCAGGCTTCCGTTGTAATTGAGCGGCGGCATGATGGACGTAATTTTCGTGCCGTCAATGCCCTGCCACGAGAACAGGCTGTAGGGGAATTTGCTGTACTGGCTCCAATCAATCTTGGTGGTAGTGAAGAAGTCAATCCCCGCCTTTTTCAATATCTGCGGAAGCGACCAGCAAAAGCCAAAGGCGTCGGGAAGCCAGCACGTCCGCGAGTGGATGCCAAATTCCTTCCTGAAAAATCTGTTGCCATAAAGAGCTTGCCGCACCAGCGATTCACCGGACGAGATATTGCTGTCTTGTTCAACCCACATCGCTCCGACCGGCTCCCACCTGCCCTCTTTGACGCGCTTCTTGATTTCCTCGTACAGCGTGGGATAGTGCTCTTGCACATACTCGTAAAGCTGCGGCTGGCTCTGGCTGAACTTGTAATGCGGAAATTCGTCCATGTATTTCAGGACAGTGGCGAAAGTGCGACCGCACTTGCGTTTTGTCTCCCTCAGAGGCCAGAGCCACGCGGTGTCAATGTGCGAATGTCCGGTCAGCATCAAACTTCCCACGCCGTAGCTGTGCTTAAACGGCTTCATCCCTTCGGTCAGCTTCTTAGAAGCCTTTTTTATTGACGCCTTGTACCGCTCGTCACCTTTATGGCTTATGTCCACCTGCTTCACGCAGTCGTTGAGCAGGTTCAGCATCCGAAGCTGAGAAGCCGAGCCTTGCGGAAGCGTCTGCACAACGTCAAAAGCCACCCGCGCGTCCCAGTAGAATTCCCGTATGTCCATATCCACTACGGCAAGATCGGCGCGCTGGAAGGTGTGTTTTTCGTCAAACCGGGCGTTGCTGTAGGATTCCAAAAGTATCTCGAATTTTTCGCCGCCCTCGGCTTTTTCCAGAAGGAGTATCTCGTCCCTGTTGCCGTCCAGTCCCTGACATGGTTTCCCGTTAGCGTAAAGCAGCGATTCTCCGCCGGGACGGATCAGAGCGACGACCCGTTTGCCCGCCATGTCAGCCGGCACCGTTGCGTTTGCTTTAAACCATACGGTGACATCCTTGCCGCCCCATACGGAGCCTATATCAAACGGTTTCCAGCCCGTTTCCGGCGGCGCGCTGGGTACCTGTCTATGCCCTGTGACCGACGCCTCCCATCCGTTTATGGAAACACTTTGGGTGTATATGCTCCCGCTAATTTCGTTGAGCCTGTCGTTGATCTGTCTACCTTGCATCTGCCATTCAATGTCGAAGTGCGGCATATTTGTTTTCTCCCTTGTTGATACGACTTTTTCAGTTAGCGCACGTTTTTGCTGTCATTGCGAGCGAAGCGAAGCAATCTCACCCGCCAAACCACGAGATTGCTTCGCTTCGCTCGCAATGACAATATGTGTAGTTGCTGGGTTCAAGAACTAAGTGAAAAACTCGTAACGTTGTTACCCGTTTTATTTATCAAACTTCATAAGTCAGGTTTCCAATGACTGTCTAAAGAAACTACTGGAGGCTCGACTTTAGTCGAGATCTGAATAGGGAAGTTGTTTTTTTACAGGCACTTAACAACCTAAAACGCTCCATCAACGGCGATAAAAACCTCCGTTGATGTCCCGCTGCCGAACCCCGTTCCGTAGAGTTCTCCCTGTTCGTCCCAGTATTTATACTCGTAATTCATGAATCCCGGCGGGCGATGCTGTGCGGCGATAAGAGACAGCCTTACCGCGTTTCCAATGTCGTATCTTGCGCCAACAGCCCAGACAGTCCACCAGAGATGTTCGTCGAGCCGTCTCCTGTTCTGGAAATCGGTGGCTCTTATGTTGAAATCGTACCTGCCGCCGCTGAAATATGCGAACAAGTTTGCCACGCGGTAACTGAAAAGATCATGATCCAGAATGAAGCTGAGATCAAGCCGCGTTCGGATAGCGATATACTCGTCGGTTGTCTCGTCGTCCTGTATGAACCCATCAGGGTCTGCGTATTCCCCCGGATATTTGTCATAGGCTCTGGCGTTCATGCTGATCAGAGAGTTCACAAGAGAAGCGCGAAACGTCTCCGTCATGTCGTAACTGAGCCGCATGGTCGCGGTTAACTGAGTGTACCTTTCGCGTTCATCAAAATCAATGTACGAATCCAGATCGTAGAAGTTGTCTATCTGAGAACGGCTCTGGCTGTGCTGAAGCTGACATGAGACGGTTTTTTCGACCTCCGCCCACCGAATCGGCGACTGAATGGAATACTTGCGTATCGCCAACCTGTCTTTGTCTATCAAGTAAAGGTTGCCGTCGGGGTCAACAGCCTTGAACTCCATATTTTTCAATTCGGGGTCTGATTTATCAATTCTGTAAAGAATTTTCTCCTGAAATCCGCCGTTTTCGTCGAATCTCTGGAAACGCCTTATTACTGTTCTGAAATCCCTCTTTCTGGGTATGAGCGGGTCGTCCTGCCCCGTTACCAGAATAGCGGAATTGATGAATTTCCTGTGCTCAATGGACGTTTTGAAAACCTTTTCATACCGGGCTGAATCCACCACCAACACCGTGCCATTCGATGCGATTGTGAGGTTCAGCGTCCCCGTCAGACAGCCATCAGTGTCGCCCTTTTTGCCAAATGAAAGCAGGAATTTACCGTCCTGACTGAATTTTGATATTCGGCGGTTTCCTGTGTCGGCGACGTAGATGTTTCCTTTTGCGTCCACGACGACGTCAGCGGCTTGGTACAACCGTCCCTCGCCAAAGCGCAAAAGGAATTCTCCTGATGGACTTAACTTGTAAACAGCGTCCTGATCCAAAACGTAGATATTGCCATCAATATCGGCGGCGACGTACAACTGCCTATCCGTTTTCTGCGGCACGATCATCAGCGCAAAATTGCCGTCTGTGTCAACTGCGGGAATTGCGTTTTCCTTTTCTTCAGCCTTCTGGCTCAAGTCCTCCAGCGTGAAAGTGGCGATGAATTTGCCGTCGCTGGAGAATTTATGCACACACGGTCCGTAGTTGTAAATTTTGGGGGAATCTGTACCTCGTATGTAAACGGAATTCCAGTCAGCAATGTAGATATTCAATTCGCCGTCAACGGCTATGTCCATAGGGCGCGCGAACAGGAATTCGTCTCCCCCTGTAATCTCCATGATGGGCTTGCCATCGGGGTTCAATTTCTGGACGCAGAGGTTATCCGTATCTACCACGTAAATGTTACCATTTCCATCAAAAACTAGTTGTGTCTTATCAGAAAATTTTCCCAGAGTCTCGCCCTTGCCGCCGAACTCCGAAACGAACTGAACCGTTTTGTACGCAGGAGCGAAAGTCGCCGCCGCTAGTAATATGCTAATCACGAACAGAATGACGGATATGAGCCTCATATATGCCTATTTTTCTTTCAGGAAACTATACGTTTTCTCGCCTTTTTCCACTAACTTGAACAGCCCTTTGTCCGTTATTTCAGACAGTATCTTGCTTTCTTCCAGATGATGATCGGTGACGGACAATATCCCATCCGTTTTCAATACTCGGTGTAATTCTTCCAGTATTCCACCGGGTTCATTCAACTGGTGAAGGATGTCGTAGAGCAAAACCGCATCCATGCCATTATCAGGCAGATCGGTCTTGCAGTCAGAGCAAACGGTTTGCACGTTTGCCAGCCGCTTTTTTGAGGCTATGCTCTGAGCCTTCTGAACTGCAAGCGGGTGAATATCCAGCGCGTAGACCTTCCCTGACTCGCCTACTAACTCCGCAAGCGGGACGATATAGCCTCCAGCCCCACAGCCATAATCCAGCACATGGAATCCCGGTTTTATTCCCACCTCTTTCAGGATATTCATGCGAGGCGAAAAGAAATCGCGAAATCCGAAACCTAGAGTCATAATTTTGAAATGAAAACCGGATTTTGGTTTGCCCATAGTAGTTTTCTCCTATAAATCTACCCAGGATTCTGGTCTGCGATCCATCAGCTTGTCAAGAATAGCATTGATGAATTTCCCGGAATCAACGGTGCTGAATCTGTGCGCCATCTCTATCGCCTCGTTTATGACAACTTTGCGCGGGATGTCGTCTCGATACAGCAATTCATAGATGGCAGAGCGCAGAATACTGCGATCAATCGCCGGCATCCTGGTGATGTCCCAGTGTTCGGAATGCTCGACTATGAGAGCGTTGATCTCGGTCAAATTCTCGAACGCGCCTCTTGCCACTTGCGTGGCAAACTCGCGCACTTCAGGATCAGATTCCACGTCCTTCCAGAACCTGTTCAAAACAACGTCAATAGGATCACCCGTAATGTCAATCTGATATAGTATCTGGAGCGCGTACCCTCGCGCCTGCGTCCGTTTTCTCAATCGCTGTACCTCGTGGGATGGGTCTGGGTCTATGGGTCTGGGTCTATGGGTCTGGGTCTATGGGTCTATGAGTCTATGAGTCTATGAGTCTATGAGTCTATGAGTCTATGAGTCTATGGGTCTATGGGTCTATGGGTCTATGGGTCTATGGGTCTATGGGTCTATGGGTCTATGAGTCTATGAGTCTATAAGTCTATGAGTCTATGAGTCTATGGGTCTATGAGTCTATGGGTCTATGAGTCTATGAGTCTATGGGTCTATGAGTCTATGGGTCTATGAGTCTATGAGTCTATGGAGACCTATTGACCTATAGACCTATAGACCTATAGACCTATAGACCTATAGACCTATAGACTCATAGACCTATTGACCTAAACAAATTCGCCATTTCGATGGCGGATTCTGCCGCTTCTACTCCTTTATTGCCCGCTTTTGTTCCAGCGCGTTCGATTGCCTGTTCGATGGTATCGGTAGTTACCACGCCGAAGATCACCGGCAAATCTGCTTTCAGTCCGACATTGGCGACGCCTTTGGACACTTCCGCCGCTATGTAGTCAAAATGCGGCGTGGCTCCTCGAATGACCGCGCCCAGACATATAATGGCGTCATACTTGCCGCCGGAAGCCATCTTCTGCGCCGCTATGGGTATCTCGAAAGCCCCGGGAACCCATGCAACCTCTATGTCCTGATTAGCCACGTCATGGCGATCCAGTGCATCCAGCGCGCCGCCTAGCAGTTTGGATGTTATGAACTCATTGAAACGGCTGACTATAATGCCAAATTTCAGCCCCGTTCCTATCAATTTTCCTTGATACACTTTCCCCATATCTATTTAGTCTCCTTCTCATACTGCCATTTGAATATATGGCCGAGCTTTTCCTGCTTCGTCTGCAAATACGCTATGTTCGCCTCATTGGGGGGGGATTTCGATTGATACGCGCTCCACTACCTCCAGCCCGTAGCCTGCAAGAGCAGCGATTTTGCGCGGGTTATTAGTCATGAGCCGAATTTTGTGCAGACCCAGATGCGCTAGAATCTGCGCGCCTAGTCCGTAGTCCCTGAGATCGGCTTCAAAACCCAACTGCTCATTGGCTTCCACAGTGTCCAATCCCTCGTCCTGAAGCATGTAGGCGCGCATCTTGTTTTTTAGTCCTATGCCTCTGCCCTCCTGGTGCATATACACCAGCACTCCTCTGCCTTCTTTCTGGATCATCTTCATTGCCTGATGTAACTGATCCCCGCAGTCGCAGCGGAGCGAGCCAAAGGTATCGCCCGTCAAGCATTGAGAGTGAACTCGCGTTAGTACAGGCTCATCTCCGCTCAGGTCGCCCGCGACAAGAGCAATATGGATTTCGTCGTTAATCATGGCTTCATAGGCGTGAAGTGTAAACTCGCCGTATATCGTCGGTAGTTTAGTCCATGCTATGCGCTTGACCAGCTTCTCCGTTTTCCCGCGATACTGGATGAGAGCCGCGACAGTCGCTATCTTGAAATTGTGTTTCCGGGCAAATTTCAGGAGGTCGGGCACGCGAGCCATCGTGCCATCATCATTCATGATCTCGCAAATAACGCCGGCAGGATAAAGCCCCGCCAGTCGCGCCAGATCAACGGCGGTTTCGGTGTGGCCCGCACGGACGAGGACGCCGCCTTCTCTGGCTCTCAATGGGAATATGTGCCCCGGACGGACGAGGTCATCAGGTTTTGCTTTCGGATCGATCAAAGTAAGTACGGTATGCGCCCGATCACTAGCCGAAATTCCTGTGGAGACCTTGTCTCTAGCGTCAATGGAAACAGTATATGCCGTACCCAGGTGATCCGTGCTGTCTGTTACCATAGGATAGAGTTTAAGTTCGTCAAGTCTCTCCGCCGTCGCTGGCAGACATATCAGCCCTCTGCCGTGCGTTGCCATGAAATTGATGGCTTCGGGCGTTATCTTTTCCGCCGCCATGACGAGATCGCCCTCGTTCTCCCGATCTTCGTCGTCCACAATAACTACCATCTCGCCGTTTCGAAAGGCTGCAATGGCTTCTTCTATGCTGTTAAAAGTCATTTTCATCACCTGCTAATTGGCTTAATCGCTTAATCAGCATCGGTATGTGATGGTAATCAAATCCCCCCTAACCCCCCTTTACAAAGGGGGGAAAACTGAGTTGTCCGGGGCGTTTGATTTCCCCCCTTTGTAAAGGGGGGTTAGGGGGGATTTTGCAGAGAAATTTGTGTTCGGAATCCCCTTGAACACCGCCACCACATACCAATATAGATTTACCGATTAAACCATTAAGTTGTCACTACGCTAATATGACGTTCCGCCGCGTCTCAAGTATTCTGTATGCTTTTTGCCCTTTGCTCCGGCGATATTTTTTTCCAGGGCTTCTTGTTCCTCCTGGGTCATGGTGGGCGAATACTTTTTGTGGGCGGCGCCGTACTGGCTTACGTGCTTTGATCTGGCAAGTAGCTTCAGTTTGATGACATCCGATATATCAACCTCGTAGTTTGGTTCACGGCTTCCGAAGTAGAAAAATTCGCGCACCATAAATGGCTTCAAGCCTTCGTAAAGCAGATGCTCAGGATAGTAGAGATGATATGCCGCCGCTCTCGCGCCATCTACCGTGTTGAACGCCGCCGTTCTATGGTCTGTCTTGTGCCACTGTTCGTATTCTCGTCCGGGATCGTAGCACAAGACCACGTCCGGTTTATATTTGCGGATCAGTCGAGCGACTTTTCCACATAGCACTCTAGCGTTGGCGTATTCCAATTCGCCGTCGTCATATCCCAGCCAGATGATATTTTCCGGCTTTATTCCGATGACAGCGCAGGCTTCCTCCTCCTCATTTTTCCTGATTCTGGCTAATCGCTCGCTGGTCATCTCCAGATCGTGGGAGCCTTTATTCCCGTTGGTGTACATCACTATCATAACGTTGTTTCCGTTCTTCGCCAGCTTCGCCAGTGTTCCGGTGATGCTTATATCATCGTCGGGATGGGCGCAGAACACCATGACAGTCTTTCCTGTCCATTCTTCCAATCTGTCTTCTTTGCTACTCATGTTTAGCTCCTTCTAAATGGTTAATGCCTATAAAAAAACAACTTCCCTATTTAGATCTCGACTAAAGTCGAGCCTCCAGTAGTTTCTTTGAACAGTCCCAGTAGTTTCTTTGGACGGTCATTGGAGGCCTGACTTCAGTCAGGATCGGAGGACTGACTTCAGTCAGGGTCTGTGGTATCCTGACATCGGGAATTTATTCTTTTACGACTGAAAAACTCGCATTTCTCAGACCAACACGCGCCGGTGGTAAACCCACCACTCGATGGCGAGAAGTATAAGCGCGACTAGCGTCAGGCTGCTCCATATTTCCTTGTTACTTACCGCAAAAGCGGCGGAACTGGCGACCTCTCTGCCGGCGATCTGAATTCTGTCCGCAGGCTTTATGTCGGATTCGGATTCGTTCAACAGACTTACCGCAAATTTCTCGGCGAAACCCTCGCCAGTAACCTCATATATCCCGACCATGCCCGTATCGCCGAATACAATCCTGCCGCCCTTCGAGCGAAGTTCCACCTGACTACCGTCTGGTTTTTTCACCGTCACAGCCTGATCAATAGCGGTACGGGACAGCCTTAGCGGTTCACCGGTTTTAACCTGCCCGCGAGAAAATTCTGTGTCAATCCCCGCCAGCCAGTTTAGTGTATTGGACACGAATATAGGAAAGGCGGTCAGCATGGGAAAATTATTGGCTGAGTGGAATCGGCTCTCAAAAGACAGGACGACGACCCGCCGACCGTCATGTTCACCCAGCCAGACAAGAGTTCCTGTGTCTGATTCCACCAGCGGCTTCATCCATGTCGGCATTTTATAATTGTGGTTACTGCGAATCTTCAGATTGGAAAGCTCCACGAACCACATTATGGGATGTGTTCTGTCCCAGTCAATAACGGCAGGGGCGTCACTGCGGGAAATAGGTTCCCCAAAAGGCAAATCCAACCCCGGATTGACAAAGAGCATATTCTTATCGGGCAGATCGTCTGGCACAAAGCCATCGAATACGATCACGTCATATTTTTCATTGGCGGAATACATTTCGGGTTTCTCTGTAAAAAGCTCTATTCTGTCAGACCCGGTTTCAACAGCCGCCTCAAGAAATCGGTTACCTGAACTGACCAGAAGCGTTTTGAGCGCGTCATATTCAGCCAGCATGTAATAAGCGCGATCATCTACGTCCAGATCGTCGGCGATATCGAGGACAACCTTTGCATAGCCTTCCACGCATCCAGTCGCGTCAAATATAACGGAACGCCGCTCACCTGACGACAAATTCAATTCCCGAACGTCAACGAGGTTCTCATTGTGATAAAATTCCAGCAGAAGCGACTGTCTTTCGACAGCGCCGAAGTTTCGTAATGCCACAAAAGCCTGACGCTCTGACGCGTCGGTGAGGCTTTGCCCCATCTCAAAAGCTGTGATGCCCACATTATTCACAACCTTTTCGCCAAATCTGATGAAACGCGCCGAAACACTGGCATGATTGAGCGCATCGGCATGAGCGCTCAACAGCGACTCGCCGCCCGCGCCGTCGCTCAGTAGAATGATCTCGCTATTTTGCGCGTCCTTTGCCATAGACGATGCTAACTGAATCGCCCTGCCGAGCTCCGTTGGCGCGTCTGTTGACTGCATTTTCGCCAGCTTGTTTCGCAGTTGCAGTTTGTCGGCGGTGAAACTGGAAACGATTCTGATAGCGGATGCCGCTTCTACAATCATCATTTTGTCGCCGTCACTGAGGTCGTCCACCATCTTCGCCGCAATGGATTTCGCCGCTTCAAATCTGATTCCTCCTCCGTCGGTCGCTTTCATACTGGCGGAGCCGTCTATGATCAGAATGGTGTTTTGCGTCGCATCTGCCGTCCCGCGCCAGAACGGTCTCGCGAGAGCAAAGATCGCCAGCATCAGGAAAATGATCTGCAATGGCAGGAGCAGATTTCTGCGAAGCCGCTGAAACGGAGTATTGGCTTTCATGTCCTCTATGGCTTGCTCCCAGAGCAAAGAACTGGATACAACGTAAGTCTTGCGTCTGAGTTTGAGAACATAAAGCAAAAGCAACAGCGGAATCAGAAAAAGCAAATACAGATATGTCGGTTTGAGGAAATCCATTAGTTCACGAGGTTATGTATATAGCTTTGCCGAAGCGACCACGCCTACGCTACGCCGATTTCATCGAGTTGTGTAGTTTCAAGTTTCTTTCCTGACATGGCTTCCTGCACCGTTTCCTGCAAAACCTCAGCGTCTATACGGTTATACTCCGCGACTTTGGCGCACCTCTTCAACGCCTCTTCGTGTCTCCCAGTTTGCAGACAAAGTTTTGTCAGGTTCATGTGCATTTCTCTGAATATGCCGGGCCAGGCTTTGACCCCTTCATAGTTCTTCAGAAGCTCCAGAGCAAGCTCTTCAGCCTCTTTCACCGCTTCCTCCAACTCCTGGGTTCTGGTGAAAGCCGGGTTTTTATCTCGTTGTCCCAGCAGATCTGCCGCCTTATCGTAGGATTGATAGGCTCGCTGTATTTCACCGTCTTTTGTGTGAAACAAATTGTTTAATATCTCTTTCCAACCCATATTGAAGACCTCCGTATCACTTGAGCAAATTAGTTCCCTGAATCGAGGCGGCTGACGAAATAGACGCCCTCGCCAAGCATTTGGAAAATTTCACGGCGTAACAGCCGATATAATTGTCATCTGTTGTTTTCTGATTATATCAGAAAACACTTCGTGAGTCAACAATAGAAAAATCCGCCGTTGATGTTTATGGAGTGCGGAAGCTTGCTTCAGCTGCTGCAAAAGGCGTCCTTTACAATTGCATCGCCGTGTGCTATAAAACAATAGCTGTTTGCATTGAACTTTCAGAGGATAAAAGATATGAAAGACGATTATATACTTGCCATAGATCAGGGCACTACAGGCACAACCGTTCTGCTGATAGATGCCGAAGGTCGGTTCATCGGCAGAGCCTACGCTGAGATCACTCAGCATTATCCGAGACCGGGCTGGGTGGAACATGGTCCGGAGGAGATATGGCGCGAGACCATATCAGCGGTTGAATCTGCGCTCCGATCTGCCGAGATTGAACGCGGTCAGATAGCCGCCATCGGAATTGCAAACCAGCGGGAGACAACCGTCGTTTGGGACAAGCGTACAGGCAGACCCATTCATAATGCCATAGTCTGGCAATGCCGGCGCACAGCGAGCATCTGCGAGGAACTGCGAGAGCGCGGGCTTACCGAAAAAATCAGGCGCAGGACAGGTCTTATCATTGACCCGTATTTCTCAGCCACCAAACTGGCATGGATTCTGGATAACGTGGACGGCGTGCGGGACGCCGCTCAAAACGGCAACATGCTCTTCGGAACTATTGACACATGGCTCCTGTGGAAGCTGACAGGCGGGAAGGTACACGCCACCGATTACACCAACGCCTCTCGGACTATGCTTTTCAACATCCACTCTCTGATGTGGGATGAAAATCTGTTAGCTGAACTGAATATCCCAGAGGCGATGCTCCCGGAAGTTTTTCCCTCTTCTGGCATTTTCGGCGTGGCAGATTGTGGGATCAGCGCGCTGGACGGAGTTCCTATCGCCGGGGATGCAGGCGATCAACAGGCGGCGTTGTTTGGTCAGGCGTGTTTTGATCCAGGCTCCATCAAAAACACATACGGCACCGGATGTTTTTTGATGCTGAACACCGGCAGAGAATCCATTTTGTCCGAACATAGTCTCCTGACCACTATCGCATGTGGAGCGGGCGGTTCTTTTATCTACGCTCTGGAGGGCAGTATCTTCGTCGCCGGGGCGGCGGTGCAGTGGTTGAGGGACGGATTAGGGTTGATCGAAAACGCGTCGGAGACCGAATCGCTGGCGGAAAGCGTCTTCGACACCGGCGAAGTATATGTTGTTCCGGCGTTTACAGGTTTGGGCGCGCCGTATTGGGACGCGGACGCTCGCGGCGCGATATTGGGCATTACCAGAGGAACGCGGCGTGAACACATCGTCCGCGCCGTTTTGGAGTCCATAGCTTATCAGACGGCGGATGTCATGGAGGCGATGCGCTCAGATTCCGGTCAGAAGATCAAACAGTTGCGCGTGGACGGCGGCGCGGCAGCAAATAACTTCCTCATGCAGTTTCAGAGCGATATTCTGGGCATGGAGATAGATCGCCCTGTGGTGAATGAAACTACAGCCCTGGGAGCGGCTTTCCTCGCTGGATTGGCTGTTGGGTTCTGGGACGACGAATCTCAACTGGAAAAATGCAGAAAAACCGACGCCATCTTTATACCGAATCTCAATCAGGAGCGGCGGGCGGAGCTTCTGGCAGGATGGCATAAAGCCGTCCGTAAGACGATATACAGGGAATAATGCAGTCGGATTAACGCGCTCCCAGCATTTTGTCAATGGTTGTCCATGCCTTGATCCGTATATCCTCCGGCACGCGGACTTCATACACCATATCCTCCAGCGACCAGAGAATTTTCTCCAAACTGTTCAATTTCATGTTAGGGCAGTCAGCCAGTTCCGAAGCCGGATAGAATCTCTTGTCCGGATTTTCCTTGCGAAGGCTGTGCAGGAGACCGATCTCGGTTCCCACGATCAATTCCTGAGTATCGGTTTCCTTCGCGTATCTGAGCATCCCGGACGTGCTGAAGGCGTGATCAGCCAGTTCAATAACGTCCGTAGTGCATTCCGGATGCACCATCACCTCCGCTTCGGGATGTTCCTTTTTCGCTCTTTCGATGTCCTGCGCCAGAATGCGGTGATGGGTGGGGCAGTATCCGCTCCAGAGTATCATCTCCCTGCCGCACTGCCTGGAAGCGTAATCGCCGAGGCTTTGATCAGGCACGAAAATAATGGGGGTGTCCTTCGGGATCAAGTTGACCACTTCAACGGCGTTCGCCGATGTGCAGCAAATATCAGATTCAGCTTTTATGGCGGCGGTTGTGTTTACGTAGCAAACCACTTTTGCCTCTGGATGCTTCTTCTTCATCTCCCTGAGTTGTCGCACGGTAATCATGTTAGCCATAGGACATCCGGCGCTTTCATCAGGTACGATCACAGTCTTATCCG
>Ga0255402_1016_pt1 | contig 24600 bp, 25 predicted proteins | sample ANMaggSeSYBR01D4_FD_182125 | JGI IMG/M metagenome (GOLD analysis project Ga0255402, IMG submission 182125) | Sediment cell enrichment communities from methane seep in Santa Monica Basin, California, United Staets - ANME aggregate JGI... | ecosystem: Environmental > Aquatic > Marine > Cold seeps >...
TGGACGGGAAATGCGGAGAATATCGCCTGGACGGACGACAATCACGACGGCGCATACCAGAGCAACGAAGCTGTAGTTAATGACGCGGGAGGCGACGGCATCATAACGTTTATAGGCACGGAAACCGGACAGGATCAAATCATGGTTGCCGGCGACGCAGATCTCAATGATCTTTCAAAGATGAAATACGTTGATGCCAACGGGAATGACGTTTTCGATGACGGGACGGAGCTTAAAATCAATGACGACAATCAGGATAATATGATCCAGAATGATGAGATTGAGGCTCCAGGTCCTGTGCCGTTTCTCGAATCTTTTGCGTCCGCACCCGCCGACTACAGATATTGTGACGCAGACGGCAATGCCGTGTTCGATTCGGAAGAAGCCGTCATCGTGGATCTCTCCACCCTCAACGTTCTGGAAGCGGATGATCAGGTGATAACCTCTGGCGTGGTTTCCCTAAATAACTTCAACGCGACGGCGGATCGCTATGCTGACAGCGATCACAACGCCCTGTATGATTACAGCGCGACTGCCGGGATCGGCGAAGCAATCGTCATAAACGCCGCAGGAAACGTCAATCACGTGGAAGCGAGCGATACCATCGAAAGCGACGGCTATGCAGGCCTGCAAGCTCTCGGCGGAACTACTCATAGATATTCAGACGCCAACGGCAACGACGAATTCACGGACGGCGAATTAATAGTGAATGATCTGGATACCGACGACAACGTTGATGACGGAGAGGTCGTCCGCGCTGGATTGGCAAATCTGAAGAGCTTTCTGGCGGACGTAATGTACGTTGACGACGATGGCGACGATCTGTACTCCAGTTCGGAAGCGATAGTCCGCACCAGTGATGCAGAACTGGGAAACGGCGATGAGGTTCTGGCGGCTGGCGTTGCCGGACTACATTCGTTCGACGCCAGCGTTTACAGATTCGCAGACGCGGATCACGACGGCGCATACGATCACGGCGAAGCTATCATTGTCGAAGCGGAATGGGGCGTTGTGGACGATGTTTTAGAAGATTTGGACATCGTAGTTCTGGCGGGCGAGGCGGATATTGAGCAATTTTCAGCCAGCTTCATGTTTCTGGACGACGGCGCAAATTCCAACACCTACGAGGACGGCGAAGCGGTTATAAATGACTCCAACGGCGACAGCCTGTTGAACCCCGGCGAGATCACCACCGGCGGAAGAGCCGCGCTGAGGAATTTCACCAGCGGCGAGCGGTACACCGATGCAGGCGACGGAGCGAACGCCCGCAACTCGCAGTATGACCCGGATGAAGCCATTATCCGGGACGGAAATTATAACGGCGAACTGGATACAGGCTTACTAAACGGCGGCGGAAATGACACAGTTCTTTTAGCCGGCAAAGCGGGACTTACGCAGTTCGACAGTGACGGTCTTCCGGAATCGCCCAACTGCGACGATGAACACTACGCCGACGCGGATGGCAATGGCCAGTATGACGGTACAGAGGACATCTATCAGGACAGGGACAACAACGACATGGTCACTACGGGAAACGACGCTCTGGAGTATTTCGTCGTGGAGAACAGCGGAACCGCCACCCAGTTAGACCTGGCGGCGGTCAAGCTCTGGGCTGACAGGGACGGCGACGGGCTGTTTGAGCCGGATACGAATGACGCGCCGGCAATTATCTCCTTGCTCCCCGACGCGACTAATGCGAGGATGTGGTATGAAGGACCTGCCACCGCTCCGCCGCTGTCCGTCGCTTCCGCGAGCGCGTCCATAGACTACACTATCCCCGCCGCTGGACAACGATTTTTCGTGACTGTAGATGTTGGCAGTACGCCGGTTGATGGTCGCGATATACAGATGGGATTGCCCTTGAACGGCGTAAAAACATTTTTTGGCGTTTCCGGTCCCTCTGATGCAACTATAACCAACGCCTACGCGCAGAAGATTGACTTCGCTAATCCTGCCACCGCTGAACTGACATCGCCCGCTGAAAATGCCGTGTTGTATGGGCAGATCGATCTTGCGGCGAGCGCGTTTGATACTGTGCAGGTGGGCAAAGTGGAGTTCTACGATGGCGCGCCCGGCGGCGGAAACGTCCCAATAGCCATTGATGACGACGGCGCGCCCTGGGAGGCAACTTGGGACAGCAGCGGCGCGGCGCTCGGCGCGCACACTTTGTATGCAAGAGTGTATGACAGAACATATCTGAGACCGCCGCCGACCTGGGAGATCAACCACTACACCGACTCCACAGGCGTGCCCATTACCATCGCGGTGTCATACTCTGTTCCGTTAGTTGACGGGTGGAACCTCATCTCAACGCCGGTGGAAGCCTTTGACGCCAGCATTGACTCAATTATGTCCATGATTAACGGTAACTGTAGGGCGTTCTGGACTTGCGATGCGACTACATCAGACTGGTTGAGATATGATCTGGATGGGGAGGATTTTCTGGACGATCTGGATGAAGTGCAGATGGGCGTCGGGTATTGGGTTCTGATGGACGGCGCCGGCACACTGGACATTCATGGTTCCAGACCTGAGACGGCGATCGCGCTGCAAGCGGGATGGAATCTGGTGGGATGCAACTCAATGACGACACAGAACATTGCCGCCGCCACATCATCCATCGGATGCGCGTTTGAGGTCTGGACTGTTGAGCCGGGAACAGGCGAATGGCTAAACTACACGCCAGGAGACCCACTTAGTGATCTGGATGTTGTAGAGCCGGGGCAGGGATACTGGTTCCACGTTGCGGAAAACTGCGTATGGGATATACCTGAATAAAGACACAATCCATGTTATTCTGAGTGAAGCGAAGAATCTCCTTGCTTCGCTCAGAATGACATGGTGAATAGTTACCTTCTTAGAAACTGCTCAGTGCTTCCTGCTCGGTTGCAAAGATTTCCAGTATTTTGGATGCGCCCACAAGGTCAAATACTTTGCGTATTTCTGCTTTCATACCGAAGAGTTTGAGATCGCCTTTACGCCTGCGTACCTGCTGCGCCACTGCGACTATGGCTCCTATGCCAGTGCTGTTGACATAATCCACCTGCTCAAAATTCAGAACGAGCTTATAATGGCGGCTATCTGTCAATTTATTGAATTCAACTTTTACCTCAGGTGTAGTAAAGGCATCCAACTGACCTGTGATGTCAATCACCTCTATGCCATCTTCTGTCCTTGTCTCGAAAGAAATGTCTGATTTTCTAATTTGAATCACCTCCGAGGTCTGAACCTCCCGAAATAGTACACGAACTGCATGAGTGGACATTGAACCAATAACCACAGGTTTTCCACTCCTCACCGCTTTGGGGTTCTACAAGTTTTTCACTATATCCGCCCAGCGTTTTTCATCAGGTTCGCATTCCTATTAACTCAACCATCGCTACCTGTGGTTTACTGCATACATCATTATCTTTGCGCTATCTTTTGTTCCTCCTTGTATATCATCAGATGGACGTCTATGCCGCCTGTTGGATTGGATTCCATGCTCATTTCATCTGTCAAATTATGAGCTAACAGCAACCCATGTCCTCTTTCTGTCCCTGATACAGTTTTTTTCTTGATCGCGTCAGCCCATGCGCTGATCCACCTTGTACTGGGTTCTTGCCCACGCCCAGTGTCACTGACTATGATTTCCATCATCTCATCGGTTGGCAAACACTGGATTATGACCCATGATTCAGTCTCAGCGGACCCGTGCTCAATAGCATTGGCAAATACTTCGTCCACTACTAGCCCAATGTCATTTGCTCTATCATGGCAAAAACCCATATTTTCTGCCAACTCTCTCATAAAAGCCCGCACCGGTCGTAGGTAGATCATATCGCTTGGAATTTTCAACTTCATTCCATAAGCAACATCACACACTTCCTACACTCCTTCTTCTGATCCCGATGACCAATATTGAGTCGCTGACTGCGGGATGCTAAATACTGTACATTTGATGTGTCCTTCTCGCCTCCTTTGCGCTATAGACCTGAACCAAAACACATTTGTATTATATCATATCACAACACAGTTATCAATGGTTAATTGAAAATCTGCAATTCAAGCAAGTATTGGAAATGATTTTCAACTTTTGGCTTACGCAATGGATTCCCGCGTTCGCGGGAATGACAGATTGTGTGTTTTGCCATCATTGTATGTTTTGTCATTCCCGCGAACGCGGGAATCCATAATCCTTCATTGTGTCTGATCGCTAACTTTACCACTCAAAAAGAACGCCCAGCGCGCCTTGCGGATTATCGGCGAGCATATTGTAGATCTGGAGGCAGTCTTCAGGCTTTGCCACATGCGTGATCAGATCCTCCGCCGGCAGCTTGCCTTCGCCCATCAGCTTCAGAATTAAGTTCCGCTCCCGGTTCTTGGTCCAACGGAAATAGATGTGATCCTGTTCGGGCGTCTTCGGATGGATCGCTCCCAATATGCTGACCTCGCGTAGATGAACCTCGTGAAGAAAACTAAACTCCACCGTTCCGCGCGGCGAACCGAGGGCTACCAGCCTGCCGGCAGTACAGGCGAGTTTCACCGCCATAGGATACACGGCGGGTTTGCCTGTACATTCCATAACGACATTAGCTCCATCTTCGACACACAGCTTGTGCACTGCCGAAGGAACGTCTGAAACATCTTTCGGATTGATACACACGTCAGCGTTTCCGGCTTCTGCTTTCTGAAGCCGAAAATCGTCCAGATCAACCGCTATAATTGGCATCCCCCCGGCAAGGCGCGCGAGAGAGAGCGCGAATTGACCGACCAGACCCAGACCAAGAACTACCACCGCCTCGCCCAACTCGATCTTCGCTACTCGTATGCCGTGCATCGCAATCGCCGACATGGTCAGAAGCGCCGCCGCCTTCGGTGACACATTGTCGGGAACCTTGTTATGCAAACCCTGAAGGATCACGTGGCTCGCATGACTGCCCTGACCTGCAACGCGGTCGCCCGGCTTTACATTAGAAACGTCCTTTCCAACCTCCAGCACTTTCCCGACATTGCAGTATCCCGTCCCTCTGGGAAACTTGATCGGTCTGCCCGGCTCCGCGCCGTGAACCCAGTTCCAAAGCTCAGTTCCAACGCTGACGGCTGTGTATTCGTTTTCGACCAGAATGCCGTCATCAGGTATTCGATTTATCTCGAAATCCACTACTTCGATCTGGCGAATGTCACGGCAAATTAAACGTTGAGCTTTCATTTTGTCTCCTTTCCACAAATGAGTGATCAGTAATCAGTAATCAGTGATCAGTGGTCAGTAATCACTGTCCATAATCGCAGAGCTTGCTGATTTTGCATCTCTCGCATTTCGGCTTCCTTGATGAGCATACAGCGCGACCGTGAAACACCAAAAGATGCGAAAAGAGCGACCAGTTTTTTTTGGCGACGACCTCCATCAGATCGGACTCCATTTTATCAGGCTGGAGCTTGTCAGTCAAGCCGATCCGTTTCGACACTCTGCCGACGTGGGTGTCCAGAATTATCCCCGGCAGATCAAACCAGTCCACCCGAATCACATTGGCTGACTTGCTTCCGATGCCGGGTAAAGCCGTCAGTTTTTCCATTTCGGAGGGAATTTCGCCATTGTATTGAGAGACTACCGACTCACAGCAAAGCTTGATTCGGGCGGCTTTTTTCCTGAAAATGCCTATGCTGTGGATTTCATACATGAGTTCGTCGAGGTCAGCTTCGGCATAGTCCTTTGCAGTCCGATATTTTCTGAATAGCTCTTTGGTGACTTCGTTGACCCTGTCATCGGTGCATTGCGCGGAGAGAATCGTGCCGATCAGAAGCTCCAGCGGATTGGAGAAATTGAGCCGCGATCTGGCGTCAGGATATTCATCTCTGAGGATCGGTATAATCTTACGCGCCCGTCTGCGTCTGGTCTCCCTGCTGAACATGAGTCAACGCCTCTCTATTTCCCGTTTAACGCTCGGTGATAATCTTGTGAACAGGGACATCCCATGCCGCTGGAAAAGCGCATTCAACCATTTGCATCTCATAAGCCAACCCAACGAAAAGCGCCTGCGGACATCTGGCGAGAAAACGGTCATAATCGCCTCCGCCGTAGCCGATCCTGTGTCCCTTTTCGTCGAAAGCCAACCCCGGCACGACTATCAGATCGATCTTCTCCGGCGGAAATGGTCGCCGAAACTCAGGCTTTGGTTCAGGGATGCCAAATGCGCCATCCTCAACCTCTGATTGTAGATCAAACAGACGGGACGGCAGAAGCTCTGGCTTTCCGCCCGCGCCGCGAATCGGCACAATGACCGTCTTTCCGCTGTCAATGGCTCTGCTTATGCAGTCCTGAGTCCGCGCCTCGCTGCCGAAAGCGATGTAGAACATGATGAACTCGGCTTCCTGCCGATTTATCAGTTGCCAGAGCCTCGATCCTATTGCATCGCTTTTTGAGCATATATCGTCCGCGCTCAGCGAGTCTCGCCGCTTGCGCATTTTATTCCTGATTGCTTTTTTCTGAACTATCAGGTCGCCGCTTTGCATTTTTGCCCCTCAATTTCTCCAACCGTTCTTTGATCCGTTTTTCGTAGCCCTGATCGGTGGGTTCGTAGTACGTGGCGTCGTGAAGCATGTATTTCTGGGCGGTGTAATGTCCCTCGTAATTGTGGGAGTATTCATAGTTCTTTCCATGTCCCAGCTTGCCCGCGCTGGCGTAGCTGGAATCCTTCAGATGGCGCGGTACCGCAGTTGATACCCCCGCTTTTATGTCCTCCATAGCCTTGTTGATACCCACGACGGATGTGTTGCTCTTGGGTGCGCAGGCGATGTATATTGCCGACTGAGCCAGCGGAATCTGCGCCTCCGGCATTCCGACGAATTCTGCGGCGTTTAGCGCGGCGTTTGCCACCAGCAGGGCGTGCGGATCGGCGTTTCCCACGTCCTCCGACGCGCAAATTATCATCCTGCGAGCTATGAAACGCGGGTCTTCCCCTGCGTAGAGCATCTTCGCCAGCCAGAACAACGCCGCATCGGGATCGGAACCGCGCATACTCTTGATGAACGCTGAAATGGTGTCATAGTGCGAATCGCCTGACGAATCATACAGCACCGCGCGCTGTTGTATTGACTCCTCAGCTACCGCCAGATTTATGTTTATAATGCCCTCAGAATCCTCCGATGTGGTAAGCGCAGCCAATTCAAGACCATTCAGCACTCGACGCGTGTCGCCCCCTGACGCTTTGATGATATGCTCCATAGCTTCGTCTGTTATGTTGATTTTCTGCTTGCCAAGCCCGCGCTCGGAATCGGCTATGGCTCTGGCGGCTATCTCCTTGAGATCAAACTCGCTCAGAGTGCGGAACTGAAAAATCTGTGAGCGCGAAAGTATCGTGGGGATGATATAGAAGTAAGGGTTCTGCGTGGTCGCGCCGATGAGCGTTATGTTTCCCGCCTCAACGTCTGGCAGGAGCGCGTCTTGCTGGGATTTGTTGAAACGGTGTATCTCGTCAATGAAGAGGATAGTTTTCTTCGACTGAAATGAGCGGCGATCCTTCGCCTCTTTGATTATGGTTCTGATTTCGGCAACGTTGCTGGTAACGGCGTTGCACTGCTGAAAGGACGTTTCGGTTCGATTGGCGATAACCAGGGCTAACGACGTTTTCCCAATACCCGGGGGACCGTAAAAGATAATGGAGGTAAGCCGATCCGCTTCGATAGCTCTGCGAAGGAGTTTCCCTTTGCCGATAATATGCTTCTGTCCGACGAACTCCTCCAATGTCCGGGGACGCATACGATATGCCAGCGGAGCCTCGGCAAAGGTTCTGTCCTGAGCGGCGTTCTCAAAAAGGTTCATAGTCCACAAAAATTATTTGCTGTCGTCTGGTTGCGGATCAAGGTTTGCAGGCTCCTCAAGTTTTTGCGCCAGTTCATCAGTAAGCTCCTTGAAATTCTGACGTTCCTTGAACATATCGTCAGCGATATTCAACGCCGCCAGAATGGCTATGCGCCCGGAGGAGATCGCGCCCGCTTTATCGGCTATGTCGTGCATAACCTTGTCCACGTGTCCCGCCAGAGTTCTGATATATTCCTCGTCTGAGCCTCCTCTGATGTTATAGTCTCTTCCGAAGATTGTCACCCTGATAGAATTCAATTCTTCATTCATGTATGTATCCCCATCATATTAGCCGGTAAGCCCCAGTGCTTCAGCCAACGCTTTTCTCATTGTTCCCACCGGCGGCCGCTTTTCTGTCCACAGTTGAAAAGATATTGCTCCCTGGTGAACGAGCATCCCCATTCCGCCTATTATTTTCAGTTCCCTTTCAGCGGCGGCTTTCAGCAAATTTGTTTCAGGCGGAACATAGACTATGTCGCACACAGTCAAGCCCTGATGAAGCCAGTCAGGATCGATCACCAGCGGAATACTCGGATCCATGCCGGCGGTGATTGTGCTGATCAAAAGATCGCTCCGGGAGATGTGCTCCGGGAGCCGCCTGTCATCCAGCGATATGCCTTCGACCTGAACGCCTGTTTTACCGCCGACAGATTCCGCAAGCCGGACGGCTTTCTCGCGAGTTCGATTGGCTATGACTATCCTGCCAGCGCCAGCCAACGCCAGCCCAACAACAACCGCATGTGCGCCACCGCCCGCGCCGAGCACGACGACATTCATCCCTTCTATGTTCTCCACACCTTCTTCATGCAGGGATGCTATTATTCCTCGCGCGTCGGTGTTATGCCCTTCCATCATGCCGTCTCTGAAAACTATGGTATTCACCGCGCCTATGAGTTCGGCTTCCTGCGAAACGCTGTCCATCAGCGGCAGTACGCTTTTTTTGTGCGGAAGCGTCACGTTTATTCCCGCCACGTTCAACGCTCTGAAGCCCTCCACAGCTTCTGCAAGATTCTCCGGTTTTATCCAAAACGGCACGTATATGTAGTCCATGCCCATCTCGCGAAAAGCGGCGTTGTGCATAGGCGGCGAACATGAGTGTTTCACAGGGTCGCCGATCACCCCCACGACCTTCGTTTTTCCTGTTATCTCCATCTCCACCTCCCTATAACATGCGTATGACGGCGACTTCGTCACAATCTGGAAATTTGACACAGTTGACACATTCCAGCCAAACCTTATGCGGCAGTTCGGATTTATCAACCTGCCGAAAGCCTCTTTTCTCGAAAAATTCGAGCTTATAGGTCAGCGCGAAAACTTTTTTAATAGCGAGTTGCAAAGCGTCCTCCAGGCAGGCGTCCAGTAGTTTCGTGCCGATGCCTTTGCTTTGCGCCTCTTCCACCACAGCCAGAGACCTGATCTCCGCCAGATCAACCCATGTCACGTGCAGAGCACAGCAACCGAGAATAGCGCCATTCTCTTCGTAGAGGTAGAAATCACGGATATTGTCGCACGTATCGCCCAGCGACCGGGGCAGCATTTCGCCTTTATCGGCGTGGTCGTTTACGAGCTTCTGAATCTTCCTGACATCTTCCACAGTGGCTTTCCTGATCACTCTTTTGACTCCTGCTCCTTTTTGAGGAGCTTTTCCCAGTTTTCGTCCACTCTTGCCTGTATATCGGCGGCTATCTCGTCAGAGAGGTGCCTGAAACGTCCCTGGAGCGACAGATAATCTCTGGCTGGCTTTTTGCGCGGTTTTCGGTTTATAGTATATTTGCCGTATTCCACTTCGTACAGCGGGAATAAGTTGGTTTCCACAGCCAGACGACCGAGCTTAACCGTCTGGTTAGAGGGAAATCTCCATCCCGACGGGCACGGCGACAGTATATGGATGAATTTCGCCCCGCGAATCTCCTTCGCCTTTCGCATTTTCATGATCAGATCTTCCGGGTATGCGATTGACGCTGTAGCGGTATAGGGGATTTGGTGGGCAACCATGATGTCCACCATATTTTTCTTGTGCGCATTTTCAAAGGCGTCCACCGGGGTTGTGGTCGTCCACGCGCCGTATGGGGTTGACGAACTGCGCTGGATGCCTGTGTTCATGTAGCCCTCGTTATCGTAGCAGACGTAGATAAAATCTTCGTTCCGTTCAACCGCGCCGGAAAGAGCCTGTATTCCGATGTCGAACGTCCCGCCGTCGCCCGCCCACGCCATGACGGTTATGTCGTCTTTCCCGCGAGCTTTCAAAGCCGCGCGCACGCCAGAACTGGTTGACGCGGCGGTCTCAAATGCCGTATGGAACAGCGGAACCTGCAAAGCCGTATATGGGAATTCGCCCTCAATAACCGTCCAGCAACACGCCGGGATGACCACAATCGTATTCCGCCCCAGAGCCTTCAGAGCATACCGCATAGCCATCACCCCGCCACACCCCTGACAGCCCTTATGCCCCGAACTCATCAATTCTTCTTCAGGTATTGTCAACCTCATGATGTTCTATAACCCCTCTACTTGCCCTTCGTATTCCTCAAGAACATAGTTCCAAAACCTTTTTCAGATTCTCGTGGAGTTCATCCAGTGTATCCTATTCGCTGTGATTTCCATGTTCATACACATACGAGCCTATAGTTCAAGATCGAACTCTGATTTCATTATGTCAGCTATCAGCTTGTAGACCTCTTTCGCACCAGATAAAGCTTTTTCGGCATCTTTTTTATCATATTGTTCGGACGGCGCCCAAACGGGTTGAGTTGGATTCGTCCAATCAGGATAACGAGAACGCACCCATTCAATCTCAATAGGACGAGCAGTTCTGGCGATCCTGCTCATAAGGTTCTTTGTAATAGTCGCTCTGTATTCATCAACGAAGTATTGGAGCACCTCATGCCCCCGCAAGCCGTAAACATCCACCATTGCTAGTGCGGCTTTAAGTATCTTTTCGACCACCTGCTGACTCATGGATACACATCGGCTGTATATACCATTCTCATAGGCGAGTCCCGCCATCACCAGATCAGCCTTTGCTTCCAGATAGAAAGCCCGCGCGATTTGCTTTTTTCTTGGCATATTCTGCTGTTGCCCCTACTTTCCACACATGGTCGCCGATCTCCAGAACATTCCACTCTCGCATACGCTCCCGATATATCTGAGCCTGTGTTTCAAAGAAATCCTCCGGATCGTAGAGAACTCTGTAACCTTTGAGAATTCCAAACAAAAGCGGCTGAATGGTATCTAGCGAAGCCTTCACAACATCCGGACTTTTCAGAATAATGGAAACGGGAAGAGCAAACAATTTCGGAGACATTGTTAGCTCAAGGATGCTCTCTTTTTGCTCGTGCCAGTCGGATGAAACACCCTCAACAATAACCACCAGATCGATGTCTGAATGCTCATCCGCCGTACCCCGCGCCTGCGAACCGAAAAGCACCACTGACATAAGCTCAGAGCCAAAATGCCGCTTCATTTCTTCGATAATCGTATGTTCTATGGCTTTATCCATCGTCTTCATAAGCTGTTGAGACATTAACTGGCTGCGTCGTGTCCGATTTGCCCTTCAGTTTACTGTATTCCTCCGTCAGTTCGGCTATCTCTCTCCTGTCCTCTTCCGAAATCTCCATCCCGACGGTTTTCATCCGTTCCACTGTTATCTGAAGATTTCCATAAGTTGTCTCAGCATCCAACGCCGCGCCTATGGAGACAAGGAGCCGCAGAGACTTCATCATGTATCCCATAGCCTTGTCCAGATCGCCCTTGCGGAAATACACCAACCCCATGTTGCCCAATTGTATCGCCTCGCCCCGGACATCTCCGATCCTGCGGTCTATCTCCAGCGCCTGGTCGTAGTATTCCAGCGCCTTGTCCAGATCGCCCTTGCTGTAATACACATTCCCCATGTTGCCCAGTTGCTTCGCCTCGCCCTGGACATCCCCGATCCTGCGGGCTATCTCCAATGCCTGGTCGTGGTATTCCAGAGCCTTGCCCAGATCGCCCTTGCTATCATACACAACCCCCATGTTGCCCAGATCGCTCGCCTCGCCCCGAACATCTCCGATCCTGCGGGCTATCTCCAGCGCCTGGGAGTGGTATTCCAGAGCCTTGTCCAGATCGCCTTTGTTGTCATACACAACCCCCATATTGCCCAGAGTGCTCGCCTCGCCCTGTCTATGCTTTATCTTTTTGGATGCCTCCAGAGCTTCTTCATAGTGCATAATAGCTTCATCGAATTGTGACTTACTGGCATATAACAAGCCTAACTCATTATGCAAATTGCCTATAGTTGAACGATCTTCGGGGCGTTTCTCCAGATAATCATTCAGTATTTCTTCCCGCAGAGCGATCTTGTCATTAAGTTCTTCAAGGCTGCTGTATGCCGCTAATTCATGCAGCGTCATCCGACCGGGTATCACCATCTCCTGCGAGCAGTCAACGTGAAACTCGAACACCGGCAAACTGCGAAAGGCGAAAAAATCCAGCGCTTTTCGGGATATTTTCGTCAGTGTCGGCTCATCCAGCCAGAAGATGGCGGAGATGTTATGCTCAACGAAATCCTCCCGCCGGTAGTTCAGGTATTCCAAAACTTCTGGCAGAGCGTTTTTCAGATCATATATCAGGAAAATGTCCTCCGGCTGCGGTTTCATATCCACCAGCACAATGGGGATATTCCTGTACATATCCTCCGTCACCCGAAGCTCCCGAAAGCTAAACTCCTCCGGCTCAAGCCGCCGCTTGAGTTCCGTCTCCACATCCCGCCGGTGAAGTTCATCGTTGAAAGCCACCAGCAGTATGCAGGATGATTCCTTCGACAGCCTGAGACCGACAGTCATCTGATTTATCTTTTTTTCATCCTCCGGACGGATCATCTGTCATCTTCCTCGATCAGCGGTATAATGGCCGGATGGACATCACACCAGTTCTCTTTGTTTCTATACTCCATAATGCTCAGGTTATGCAAAAGGTGAGCGCAGGTTTCTGAGCCTTTCAGTTCTCGGATTTTATGGATCTCTTTCAATGAGTCATAATCCTCACTTTTCAACATCCTGCGAAACTCATTTCTGATCTCGCTCTCGGCTTCCTCCACATCCTCTTTCTCGATCTTCTCTCCGCCGCGAGCGATGGCGTTATCGGCAGCCATACCCATGATCCGCGCCATTTCTCTGAATACCCCACCGCTTATAGTGATGGCGTATCCCAGCGCACCGTCGTCCATATTGCCTTCGATTAGCTCCAGCGACATCCGCTTTTCAACAAATTCCTTCATCACCGCGCGTCCTTCGTCGTCCGGGCTGAAATCCTCATGCTTTGTGATGGTGATGTTAGGCAATACGTAACTTCTGGTGAACGTTGGTATTACCTGACCAGCCTCAGCAGAATAGTGTAAAGCGATGGGGATTGTGTAGATTATGGTGCAATTTGGTAGCGTCAGGGAAGCCTGGCTTTCGCAGAATATTTTTTTCGCCACCTCCAAATCCGGCTTATCCAAATCGTCTATGGCAACGAGAACTTTCTTGCCCGTTTTATTCTCAACTTCGGCGATTATGAGATTAGTAATACTGATAAACTGCGGCAATCGTGCCTCAATCGTCTTGCGTATATCTATTCTACTGGTATAACCTGTCTTCAGTTTAGCCTGCAAAATCTTCAAGTCAACTCCGATTTCGCTCCCCACTTTATCTTCAGCACTTTCCTGAAAATCTAAGGCTCCTATCCATTTCTCTAATTCTTTCAGAAGTCCCTCTTTTAGACTCAGTTTTCTGACATCAGTGGCTTCAATAAATATCTGCGCACCTATAGAGAGCAAGAGATCGGTGTAAGCCAATCCAGCGGGATCAAGAACATCCCTGACAGAATAGTGAACAACGAAATATTTTGCCTGTATCTCAGAATAAGCCATGAGCTTGCTAAGTTCGCTGGATTTCCCCGAACCCCTGTGACCTGAGAAAAGGAATTTTGGAGAATGAAGACCTTCGCGCAGAAGCGCTCTCTTCATCACTACTAGTGGATTCTTAGGTCGCTGAACGTAGAACTCCGAAACTCCCGGAAGCGCCCTTGTAGGCTCGAAGTTTGTGTATGCCTGATCAAGATTTTTCGCAATCATATCAACCTCCTCTCCTCAAGCAGAGAGACTATAACAGGGTGAATGTCATACCAAATGTCTGGATTGGCATATTCCAATACACTCAGACCATGTAGGAATTTGGCCCGAACTTCTGATCTTGTGAAGTGCTGTGTTTCATATACACTCTTCAACTCATTATAATCTTCAGGTTTCAGCATCCTGTCGAAATCGTTCCGGGTACCGACTTCGACCTTCTCCACATCACATCTCTGAACCTTCTTCGCGCCACGATCAATCGCGTTTTGGATGGACACTCTGATAGTCCGAGTCATTTCCCTGAAAACCCCACCGCTAATGGAAATAGCATGATCCAAGGCATCCTGTTCTATCAACACAAGTAACATTCGCTTCCCAACAAATTGCTTCATCGTCCGGTAGCCATGCTCATCTGGATCGCGCTTGACTCCATTTTTTGTTATAGCTATATTGGGCAGAACGCCGCCATCAATGAAGGCTTGCATCATCTGCCTGGCATTTGGAGAATAATATGCCGCTATAGGAACCGTGTAGATTATGGCACAACTCGGTTGGGTTATAGCAGTCTGATGCTCGTAGAAAAGCCTTTGAGCCACTTCAATATCCGTTATTTTGTCAAGATCGTCTATTACAACAAGAACCTTTTTTCCTAACTCCTCCATAGCCCGCTGAATAATGGTGTTGACAGTACGGATAATCTCCGGCAACCGGGCCTCGATTGCCTTATGTATGTTTTCCTTGCTGGTGAGCTTTTTCTTCATTTCACCCCGCATAACCTTAGCACTCACTGTCGCTCCGATTTGCTTACTATTTTCAACGCTCTCCTCTATTTCTTTAGCACCAATCAATCTATTCAACTGATCCACAAGCCGTTCTTCTTGAGCCAGCTTACTGTAACTCCTGGCTTTATCAAATATCTGAATACCTATGGATACCAGAAGGTCAGTGCAATGGGTACTAGCGGGATTGAAAGACTTCCCCGCTGAATAATCAACAATGAAGTATTTTTCCGATATCTCCGGATACATAAGTAGCCTGTTGAGTTCAGTTGATTTTCCTGAACCTCTGTGTCCTGAGAAAAGTATCTTTGGGGACTGAGCTTTACTCAGGAGAGCGGTTTTAATCCTGTGCAATGGGCTGTTCTCTCGCTCGACGTAAAAGTGCGAATATGGCCCAAGTGTCTCAGTGGGATCAAAATTCTCATATGCTCCTTTTAGATCGGATGCTTTCGCCCGCATATGCTATTACCTTCTACAATCTGCCTTAGCAGGTGTCTTCAGCTTAAACCACGTCACCTCATCAGCTTTCCCGCTGGCGGTCAGACGGATCATCTCCTCTATGTCCGTTGGAGTAACATCCCTTCCGCCCAGGCCGGCTATGAAACCGCAGGTTCGGGGTGGATTTGCTGTATTGTAAAGTGCGGCTTTGGTTTCTGTGAAAAATACGCCTTCGTGCCCGAATGAGATGTTGCGATCAATGACGCCCACGTTTTTAGCATCCTTCAATATATCCCTGATCTCCGTTTCAGGGAACGGTCTGAAGACCCGCACGCAGATTAGTCCCACGCTTTCGCCGGCGTCCCTCATCGAGTCAATCACGTCCCTGGCGGTGCTGGCTATCGCCCCTGATGCCACGATAATCGTTTCCGCGTTTTCGCACCTGTAATCCTCTACAAGACCGTATTTCCTGCCGAATCGCTGGCTGAATTCCGCGCTGACCTCCATAATGACCGACTTCGCCCTCATCATGGCTTCGTGCATCTTGTAGCGCATCTCATAATACCATTCAGGAGAATTCAGCGCGCCGAAAGAGAGGGGATTGTCCACGTCCAACTTGTACTCAGGTTCGTACATGGGAAGAAACGCGTCAACGCTCTCCTGATCGGGCATATCCACTGCTTCATGGGTATGCGACAGAGCGAACCCGTCAAGGCAGACCATGGTCGGCAGAGAAACCGTCTCGGACACCTTGAATGACTGTATAATAGTGTCCAATACTTCCTGATTGCTTTCGCAGTATATCTGCATCCAGCCGGTGTCCCGCTGGGAGAGGCTGTCGGTCTGTTCGCTCCAGATGTTCCATGCTGGCGCCATAGCCCTGTTCACGTTGGTCATCACGATGGGAAGCCGCGCCCCCGCCGCCCAATGGAGCAGTTCATGCATGAGAGCCAATCCCTGCGATGAGGTGGCAGTAAACGCCCGCGCTCCTGCCGCTGACGCGCCGATGCACGCCGCCATCGCCGAATGTTCCGACTCAACCTTGATAAACTCCGCCTTCATTTCACCGCTTGCTACCAGTTCGGATATTTTCTCCACTGTCTGTGTCTGTGGGGTTATGGGGTAAGCCGCCACGACCTCCGCTCTCGCCAGCATTGAGCCATAAGCCACCGCGTGATTCCCCATCATTACCTGTTTCATTACTTGTCTTCCTCAATAAGTGTTATCGCGCCCGTTGGACATTCTTCGGCACAAATGCCGCATCCCTTGCAGTAGTCCAGATCAATCACCGGCGGCTCCCCCGGGGTAATACACACCTCCGGACAGAATTTCCAGCATATCATACACGCCGTGCATTTTTCAGCATCCACAATCGGACGCACCGACCGCCACCCGCCAGTCTTGAAGACCAGCATTGATCCTGAAGAGATCGTCATAGGCGGTAGATCGCCTAGATGTCTGAATTTGATTTTGTCAGCCATTTTTCAGCCTCTCTATACGCTTCTTCCGCTGCCACAGCGTTCTGTTCAGGTTTCGCTGGAGCAAATCGCCGTATGGCAGCCAGGAGCGCGTCAAGCCCAATCGCGCCGGATAGTCGAGCAAATGCTCCCAGCACGGAAGTATTGACTATGGGAGCGGTCGAAGTGCCTAAACTATGTTTCAACGCTATGGCGGTAACATCCAGCGCCATCGTTCTCGCTTCACAATTAAAATGGAACTCTCCGCCGTCCCTGGCGCTGTTTACGAATATAGTTCCTGACGATTTTATGCCGCTGGTAACGTCAACCATATCCGCCAGTTTCGGGTCGAGAACAACCACGTAATCCGGCGAGTATATCTGTGATCTGTTCCTGATAGGTTTGTCGTCAATCCTCGTATAAGCCACCACAGGCGCGCCTCTACGTTCAGCGCCGATAAGCAAAAACGACTGAACGAAACGCCCTTCCATAAAAGCCGCAATAGCTAGCAGATTTGAAGCCGAAACTGCGCCCTGACCGCCTCTACCGTGAAATCTGATCTCTGTCATTTTGTAGGTCTATAGACCCATGGACTCATAGACCCATAGACCTATCTACTCCTCCTTTGCCTGTTCTATCATTTCCCTTGCATGAGCTACTGCAACGTCCGTTATTTTCTCGCCAGCCAACATTCTAGCGATTTCATTCACTCTTTCTTCGTCACTGAGTCTGCGCACTTCGACTACCGTTCGGTCGCCGACGACTTTTTTCTCCACGCGACAGTGGCAGTCCGCCAGACTGGCTATTTGCGGCAGGTGCGTGATACATATCACCTGCCGGGTTTTTGCCAGTTCTTTCAGCTTTCTGCCAACGACTTCCGCAATTCTCCCGCCGATTCCCGCGTCTATCTCATCGAAAATCATGGTGGACACTTCGTCAGTCCGCGCCAGAACAGTCTTTACCGCCAGCATGATCCTTGAAATCTCGCCTCCGGAGGCGATCCTCGTCAGCGGTCTCAGTTCCTCGCCTACGTTAGGGGAAAGAAGAAATTCTACGGAGTCAATCCCTTCAGGATCAAATCTGAACCGCTTCCCGCCATCCTCAATCACGCCGTCCTTTGCTTCCTTCCGAAGCACTTGTACTTCAAAGACCGTTTTCTCCATTCCCAGATTGTTAAGTTCCCGCTCTACCAGCGATTTCAGCTTTTTGGCATGAGACGCCCGCTCCCGCGACAGCCGCAGAGCAAGCTTGCATGCCCGATCAACAGCCTTCTGAATCTCACGCCGGACATCATCTATTCTGGCGGAACTTAACGACAAATCCTCTAGTTGTCTGGCGATCTCATCTCTGTATGAGAGAATCTCCGCGATGGCATTTGCGCTGTATTTTCGCTTAAGGTTGTAGATGAGATCAAGCCTGCCCTCTATTTCAGCCAGCCTGCGCGGATCGAATTCTGCCCCGTCACGGTAATCCCGTATATATTCGGCAATATCCTCCAGTTCGTACATGGAGGACTCAAATCTGGACTGTACCTCGTCCAGTTGGGGATCAATTTCGTGGAGTTTCGCCAAATCAGCTTTTACTGACTTCAGAACGTCAAGCACAGGCGGAAGAGTTGGCTCTTCGCTATTGTAAAGACAGTTATAAATACTGTTAGATAGATCGTAGATCAGTTCGGCATTGTTCAGTATCTGTCGTTCGCGAAGCAGTTTCTCCTCTTCACCCTCTTTCAGTTCGGCGTCCTCAAGCTCCTTGAACTGAAATTCCATCAGGTCTTTTTGATGTAATTTCTCATCCCTGATTCCGACGAGCCGCTCATATTCCGTTCGCAATTTTTGCAGGTGTTCGTATGCGCCAGTCACTTTCTGACGACGCTCTTTCAGTCCGCCGAAGCTGTCCAGTATGCCCAGATGTTTCTCCTGGCGAAATAACGTCTGATGCTCATGCTGCCCATGTATGTCAATCAGGTGATCGCCCACTTCGCGAAGCGTCGAAAGTGTAGAGGACAGGTCGTTTATCTTGCATTTGCTTCTGCCAGATTCCGAAAGCTCTCTGGAGAAAAGTAATACATCGCCATCCTCTTCGCCTTTCAGAGCCGCCTCGGATACGATCACGTTTGCCCGGGAGTCGTCCGGGATGTCAAATGTAACTCTGACCAGCGCGCTGCTGGCTCCTGTGCGGATCACATCGGCGGACACCCGCTCACCCAATACCATCCCCACAGCCCCGATTATGATAGACTTCCCCGCCCCTGTCTCCCCTGTCAGGATATTCAAGCCGGAAGAAAAGTCAAGCTCCAGCTTGTTGATAAGAGCGTAATTACGAATGTCCAGTTCCTGAAGCATGGCTTTTTGGATTTTGGATTTTAGATTGAGGCACGAATATACGAATATAGATAACAAATATGAGATGCTCTAAATCGAAAATCAAAAATCTAAAACGCTCCCTCCCATTTGAGCTTCGTTTTGAGAACTTCGTAGTAGCTCGTCCTGCGCGACCTGATGAGTTTAACAGTTTCAGACGCTTTTTCTATCTCGATGACAGAATTGGGGCAAAGCTCAAAAGCTTCCTGACCGTCTATTGTCAACATGATGTCAGAATGTACCGACCTAACAACTATGGAAATACGTGACTCGGCTGAGACGATATGCGGTCTCACTGTCAAAGTGTGCGGGCAGATGGGCGTCAGGATGAATGCGCTTAGATTAGGATGTACAATAGGACCGCCGGCGGACAGGGAATAAGCGGTGGAGCCGCTGGGCGTAGCGACGATCAGTCCGTCTGACCTGTAGGTTGCGACGTGCTCGCCGTCTATATAGGTTTCCAGCGACACCATCCTGGCGAAAGGTTCCTTGTTTATGACAGCGTCATTGAGGGCAACGTTTCGCGCCTCGATTTTTTTCTCGTTCTCCTTGCGCAGTGTTGCCTGAAGCATCATGCGTTCGTCCAGTTGGAAATTACCGGACACGATCTCCGTAAGAGCCGGATAGAGTTCATCCAGCGCTACCTCTGTAAGAAATCCCAGACTGCCCAGATTAACCGCCAGAATCGGCACACCATCCGCGCAGGGAAGCCGTGCCGCGTTTAAGAGCGTGCCATCTCCGCCAAGAACAATGAGACAATCCGATTGGCTGGCGAAATCCTCCTTCGGTATCGCGCTGTAATTACCTGCCCCCAAAACACTGGCGCAGTCCTCCGCGATCAAGGGAATTATGTTTTTGCTCCGCAGCCACTCAGATAGCTCTACCACTATCTGTGCGGCTCCTGTTTTTGTCAAATTGGCTATTATCCCGATGGATTTCATATACAATTTAAGCCAGCTTTATAATTGTTGCGGCTCCATAGGTTATTATACTGACAATCAGGCTCGCGATCAGCACCCCAGCGACAACAGCCGGGAATGAATATCGGAACTTCACCCCGAAGAGAAACGCCGCCGCGCAGCCCGTCCACGCCCCCGTAATCGGCAGCGGAATAGCCACGAAGAGCATCAGTCCGATAAAAATGCCATATTTTCGCATCCGCGCTTCGCCTCTTCGTCGAGTGCGGGCAAAAAGCCACTCAAAGAACCTGTCAGCCAGCGTTATGTGACGTCTGAGCCAGTTGGACACAGGATCCAGGAATAGAAGAAGCGGAACCACAGGAATCATGTTGCCCAAAACAGCCATCAGATACGTTTTCCACCATACCAAACCAAGCGCAAATCCACACGGAATCCCGCCGCGAAGCTCGAAGATAGGCAGCGTGGAAACAATAAGGACGACCACTTCAATTGGCAAGCCGTGAGAACTCAACCAATGAATCAAACTCTCGCGCAACATCGCCTCCTTGTCGTTGAAATCGTTTCGCGGTTTTAGACGTTTTCATCCGCCATCCAGCTAGACAGTTCTTGCATCATCGTGTAATCCGTGAGATCCAGACGGAGCGGCGTAACGGAGACTTTACCGCGCCGGAGCGCGCTCAAATCCGTCTCTGGATGAACGTTTCCGCCGTTAAACTCACCGCCCAGCCAGTAATATCGCTTCCCTCTGGGATCCAGCCGGTGCTGTATTTCGATGTTATAAGTAGAGCGGCAGTGTCTGGTGATCTCGATCCCTTCTATGTCCGACAGCGGAACATTCGGAACGTTGATATTCAGGAACGTTTCATCAGGGAGTTTGTTTTCGGAGACGATCCGCGCCAGCTTCAGAGTTATTTCCGCCGCCGTGTCATACAAAGTCGCATCCAGAGGTTTACCAGTGAACTTACTGTTCGCTATTGAAACCGCCATAGATGGTATGCCAAACATAGTGCCAATCAACGCCGCGCCAACGGTGCCTGAATGATATATATCATAGCCGATATTTTGTCCATCGTTAATGCCAGATACTATAAGCGCCGGCGGCGATTCCATCAGTTTATGGATTGCCAGAGTTACGCAATCAGCCGGCATTCCATCCACCGAGAACACCCTCTCAGCCACATTTTCAATCCTCAGCGGCTTTTCAAGAGTTATGGACAAGCCAACCGCGCTGCGCTGTCTATCGGGGGCAACTACGAACACCTCTCCAAGCTCGCTAAGTTTCTCGCTCAGAGTTTTCAGCCCTTCTGAACCAATGCCATCGTCATTCGTGACCAGTATAATCACCAGCGCAAACTCCTGAAAAATAGCCGAAAAAACCGGCACGTATCAACTACCGGGTTAATTTTGCTTACCTCTTCGCCGTAGATGGTCTTTATAGGAACTGAACTGATACGAAACCCGGCTCTGGAAGCCTTTATCAGAATTTCTGATTCCATCTCATATCCGGAGGTTTCCAATTCAACCGCGCGAAAAACGTCAGTACTGATCAAACGAAACCCGGATTGGCTGTCACTGAGCCTCTGGCGCGCCAGAAGCGAACCGACAAGCGAGGTCAGCTTGTTCGTAAACCGCCTGATCACTGGCATCGTGGAAATATCGTGCATCCTCGACCCAAGAATGATACCAGAGCCTCGTTCATCGTAAGCTTTCAGAAACGTGGGAATATCATCTACAGCATGTTGACCGTCACTGTCCATCGTGATCAATGCGTCGTAGCCGTGATCCAGAGCGTACTGGAAACCTGTTTTCAGAGCCGCTCCTTTTCCTCTGTTGACCTCATACCTGATTACGAACGCGCCTGCATCTTCAGCGATCTGCGCAGTGCCATCCTGCGAACCATCATCCACCACAACCACAGATTCCATAACCTTACAAGCCGCAGACACAACTTGCCCTATGGCTTTTGCCTCGTTATACGCCGGAATGAGTAAACAGACGTTCATGGTGTGATCGGTAATCAGTGATCAGTCATTAGTGACTGAAAAATATTCTCTGATGCCTTTCATGGCGCAGAACTCGCCGCACATTGTACACGCTTCCGTATCAGCGGGCGGCTTTTTGTTCCTGATTTCCGTAACCAGTTCCGGGTCTATAGCCAGTTCCGCTTGAGCGTTCCAGTCCAGAGCTTTTCTGGCTCGTCCCATGCTGGCGTCCCATTCTTGCGCTGTTTTTGTGCCTTTTGCCACGTCAGCTACGTGCGCGGCGATTCTGGCGGCTATCACGCCCTGTCTCACGTCCTCTACCGAGGGGAGGCATAGATGCTCCGCAGGCGTAACGTAGCACAGGAAGTCCGCGCCGGCTCTGGCGGCTATAGCTCCGCCGATGGCAGAAGTTATGTGATCATAGCCCGGCGCGATGTCCGTCGTAATAGGACCGAGAACGTAAAACGGCGCGCCGTTGCACAGCTTCTTTTCCAGCATGACATTAGTTTCAATCTCGTTTAGCGGTATATGTCCCGGACCTTCTATCATAGCTTGCACGCCGAATTCCCGCGCCCGGACAGCCAATTCTCCCAGAAGGATAAGCTCCTGAACCTGCGACCTGTCGGTCGAATCCGCCAGGCATCCGGGGCGCAGACCATCGCCCAGACTCAGTGTGGCGTCAAACTCTTTAGCGATCTCCAGCAGACGGTCAAACTGCGAATAGAGCGGATTTTCTTGCTCGTTGTATATCATCCACTCGATCAGGAATGCGCCACCTCTGCTCACCACGTCAGTTATTCGTTTGTGCCGTCTCAGGCGTTCCAGAGTATTCAGCGTGACGCCGCAGTGGACGGTGATATAATCCATTCCATCCGATACGTGCCGCTTGATGCTCCCAAATATCTCATCCGGGGTCATTTCCACAACGGATTTTCCGCTTCTTACGGCTTCAGCGGCGGCGTTGTAGATAGGAACGCTCCCGACAGGCAGGGGCGATTCATCCAGAAACCGTCGCCTGATCTCGTCCAGTTCGCCGCCTATGCTCAGATCCATGATCGTATCCGCGCCATATTTCACAGCGGCTTCCAGTTTTCTCATCTCGTTGGAAAGACTACACTCGTCCGGCGACGTTCCGAGATTGGCGTTTACTTTTGTTCGCAAGCCTGCTCCAACACCGCAGGGTTTCACTTCAGAACGTTTTGCATTACGAAGAATTACTATGATGCCATCCGCAACTCCCGATCTTATGTATTCCGATGACAGCCCTTCCTGCTCCGCCACTGCTTGCATTTCAGGCGTTATTTTCCCAAAACGAGCTACCTCTAACTGCGTCACCAGTATTCACCTCCAGTTTGCCTTCGCCGCCATGAATGTCTCCCAAAGTCTTTTCGTTGTTTCCTTTATATCAACAGCGGATACTACCGCTGAGATCACCGCTATACAATCAGCGCCAGCCTTTCCGACCTGCGCCGCGTTTTCCTCTTTTATCCCGCCGATAGCCACCACCGGTATGCTCACGCTCTTTTTTACGTCCGTGATCCGTTCCAAAGCCGTCAGCGGATGGGTATCCAGCTTTGTGGTCGTCGGAAATACACAGCCGATGCTAACATAATCCGCGCCGTCTTTCTCTGCCTGAACTGCCTCTTCCACGTTGTGGGTGGATATTCCTATGATCTTATCATTTCCCAGCAGTTTCCTTGCCCACGCGATAGGAAGGTCATCCTGTCCCAGATGGACGCCGTCAGCGTCAACTGCCAGCGCGATATCCACGCGGTCATTTATAATAAATGGAACACTGCTCCTGCGCGCGATATTCCGCAGTTCTAACGCTTCCTGAAAAAGCTGTTTCGCGGTATATCCCTTATCCCGCAACTGTATGGCATCCGCTCCGCCGGCGACAGCCTCCTGAATTATCTCAGCGTTCGATCTGCCGTGCGAGAGACTGTGATCAGTGAGAACATATAGATGGAAATCTGACTTCAGTTTGTATGCTATGACATCACTGGACATATTCAGTATTTCCGCCTTATTGGTTATTTCACTTGTGCCCTAGCTCCGTAGGAGTGCTATGTCTATAGAAAATGCTGATATAATATGCTCAAGCTCCGTAGGAGCGGCATGTGATTATAACCACACAGTTACATGATCTTTAATGCCGCTCCTACGGAGCTTGATTATTGTGTTTGCGTCGCGGTCTATAGACATAACACTCCTACGGAGTTATAAGACAAGAAACCGATTTGGTTGACCACTATTACGATAGTTCTTTGAGTTTTTCCATGCAAACCTCTGCGGCTTTTTTGCCGGAGAGCAACATCGCGCCGAAGGTTGGTCCCATTCTGGGCAATCCGTACAGAGCAGAGACAGCCATGCCGGACACGATCAGCCCGGGATACGCTTCGCCTGTGCGCTCGACGATCAGGTCTTCAGACCGCTCGATCCACATGGGTCCACATCCGATCATCTCCATCAAGCCATGCTTTTCCAGACTGGCTACGACACAGGCATCATGCCCTGTCGCGTCGATCACCAGCTTGGATTCCATAGAGATAGGGTCTAAGGCTCTGAGTCCCGATGGAAGCGCGGAGATGGCTGTCCAGTTGATCACCACTCCGGCGACGCGTTTGTCCGCTCGGAGAACGGGGTCGTCAAACGTGGTCATATTGGCGACTTTTACGCCAGCTTCACATGCGGCGGCTATAAGTTTTGAACATGCGTAGGGGGCATCTG
>Ga0255402_1017_pt1 | contig 24459 bp, 16 predicted proteins | sample ANMaggSeSYBR01D4_FD_182125 | JGI IMG/M metagenome (GOLD analysis project Ga0255402, IMG submission 182125) | Sediment cell enrichment communities from methane seep in Santa Monica Basin, California, United Staets - ANME aggregate JGI... | ecosystem: Environmental > Aquatic > Marine > Cold seeps >...
GATAAAGAGGGAAGCGTAATTGTCGAACTGAAGTTCGATGAGGTGAAAAGATTCTCCGAGGGGATTGCAGTTGTAGGTATTGGCAACCGAAGAAGCAGGAAGTATGGATATGTAGCGCGGAAAGGTAATGTAATAGCCGAGCCACAATTTGACCATGCCAGCGACTTTTCCAATGGAGTGGCGTTTGTGACGATAGGTAATGATCCGAGTAGAGCAAAGAATGGCTATATTGACAAAAGCGGCAGATATATCTGGGATTCTACAAAACCATTTTCCTCACAGTTGTTGTTTAGTGTTAAGCACAGATGTGTGGAAATCCAAAGCGATCTGAACAATAGTGCAATCTCAGAAAGTCTGCGACAGGAGTTTAAAGACAAAGAGAGCTCAATTTCTGATGATGCGTCTGTTTCAGTGGAAGAAGAAGGCGTCGAGTGGTTGATAGCTGATGAAGACAGGAGGTATGTTGTCAGGAAAGAAGAGGATAGACTAAACATTTACTCCGTACAAAGCCTCACAACGGCTGATACCTCACGAAAAAAAACGGATTCCGGGATCGCCATGTTTCGCGCAAACATACAACGTACAGGTGTTTTTGAAACTGGCGGTCTCTATCAGCCGAGGGAAATATGGTGGAGTCTCCGAAAAGGGTCCTCCACTCCAGTTATCTCTAATGGCCTGGTCTATTTCGCAGGCGGAGACGGTCATCTCTATGCGGTGGACGGTGAGACCGGGCAGGAGCAATGGAAATTCAACTGCAGAGTATCTTCCGCACCTGCTATTTCCAATGGAGTAATTTACTGCGGAGGTGGCTATAATCTCTATGCCGTGGACGCTCTGAACGGGCAAGAAAAATGGAAGTTCCAAACAGGCGGGGGTGTAACATCGTCCCCGGCTATCTTCGATGGAGTAGCCTATTTCGGAAGCAATGACTGCCATCTTTATGCAGTGGATATAGAGTCCGGCAAAGAGAGATGGAGATTCCCAACAGGGGATCAACGCTTCGTGAGATGCGCTCCGGCCATCTTCGATGGAATGGTCTATTTTATTGACCATACGAATTCCGATCATTTACTACATGCACTTGATATCAAGACAGGGCAAGAAAAGTGGAAAAGCGGGTCCGCTGATGAATGGGAGGCTTCCTCTCTTACAGTAGCAAACGGGATTGTCTTTATTGGACTGGGAAATATTAGAGGGCGCGTTCCGGGTATTCTGCGTGCGCTGGATAGCAGGACGGGAAAGGAGAAGTGGATATATATAGTAGAACACAGAATAATCACATCTCCCGCCGCTTTCGACGGGATGGTCTACTTCGGGACCACCGACCATATCGATGCAGTGGACATGCAGACTGGGAAGAGGAAGTGGAGATTTCTAAGCGGAACTCCCAGTTCTCCCGTCGTAGCCGATGGGATGCTCTATTTTGGAGGCAATCGTAGATGTCTCTACGCGATAGACAGCAAGACTGGTAAGGAAAGATGGCGGTTCGATATAAGAGGTGGATGGAACTTCTCCGATGTTGCCATAGCTGATGGCGTGATCTATGTTTGCCAGGGCGATCAACTCCATGCGGTGAGATAAGCCTCGATCATTAGTTTAAAAGGAGGAGGGAATTCGGGTATAAGGCGAATCACTGTAACCATACACTGTAAGCAACTCACATGAAGCAAACAACTTCTTCCTAACCCAGCGGGTACGTCCTCGAAACCCGCATGGTCCCTACATTTGCTAGGTCAAGAGACGCATCAGGAAAACCAAGCTGGCACCCCGCTTTCGACCCTGAATTCCTTTGCTGACACAACATCAATAGTTGGGGTAAACCCGCATAAACATTGGACTAATTTTCCTTAGCGTGTACCACAGCAGCAATTCGCCTGATACCCGAACTTGATCACCTCTCAATTACAACGTGACGCCAGAACACGATAGCGAAAAAATGGTTCACCTGATCATCACGTCAAGACTCTTTTCTCAGGGACATTACAAGGACATTACAGTGAAGCGAGGTCACACGATCTGCTGTAGTATCCAGAATACATTTGTCTGAATTCGGACAAATGTCTGTTCGCGCCCCTTGCCCTTTTTTCGCAAATGCCCCATAATGTTGGTTATGAAGACCTAATTTTCTAACCTCGAAAACTCCTAAACACTGTTATATCAGCAGTTTAGCCAATTTATCAGTTAGTATGCAATAATTATTTTTGCCGAGTGTGCAGAATCCTGACACCTACAGAATAACACCAGACCCAACGCAAGCCCTTGATATGACTGCGTTTAAAGCGTTTTCGCCGTCCAAAAAACTGACAGCCCACAGGATAGCCTCGACCTCTTCAGAAATATCATGAATATGATACTCAATTCCACCTGCTAATTCAATATCTTCTCAACTTTTGCCAAAGTACCATGCGACACTTGAGCGGCTTTCGCAAGCTCTTGCCGGGTATCAACACTTTTTGCAGATTTCTGCAAAAGGTCTGTTCGCGCCCAAGAGATAACCCTTGCCACATAATCTCGCCCTCATCGCTCCATGACGCTCCTGAGCTATCCTCGACGCTCATTCGTGTTCTTGTGGACTATCGCCAGAACACTTAAAGGGGGTCAGGGAGTAACGGAGAAAAAAGCAACGATCTTTTTTGTGAATAGTTACTCGACCCGCTTGATGACTGACTTTCTTGATAATATAAAGAAAGGTCAATGTGAGTTGTTTTGCCGTTTATTTGCTATGAAAGCCAGCCTTTTTCTATCCCATAATTGGCTAAGATTTCGACCGTTTTCTTATCTACAAACACTGATAGCAAACGGTTTCCCTACCGATTTGCTGTCATTTACTCAACACAGGGGAAACCTATGGAAGATCGTTGGAAATTTCTCCGTTACTCCCTAACCCCCGGCCAGCTCCTCCGTTTTCATTCAGCCCATCTATTAGAAACACGACACAGAATGTCCCTTCTGTGAAGTGAACCTGCACTTTTTCCTTGCTTTCTACCCCAGAAAATGGTATATTACTGCGAAAATTCACGTCACGAAAGGAGCAAGTTCGGGTATCAGGCGAATTGCTGCTGTGGTACACGCTAAGGAAAATTAGTCCAATGTTTATGCGGGTTTACCCCAACTATTGATGTTGTGTCAGCAAAGGAATTCAGGGTCGAAAGCGGGGTGCCAGCTTGGTTTTCCTGATGCGTCTCTTGACCTAGCAAATGTAGGGACCATGCGGGTTTCGAGGACGTACCCGCTGGGTTAGGAAGAAGTTGTTTGCTTCATGTGAGTTGCTTACAGTGTATGGTTACAGTGATTCGCCTGATACCCGTACTATGACCCATCTGACTTCCTGACCATCGTTTCAGCTCCCTCGCTGTTACACTCGTCGGCCAATACTTCCTTTGGTAGCGAAGAATGATCAGGATCTCCCACGTTCACCTATCTGCTTTAGTTACATGCCGTGCTCTCCGACCCCGGAGGCGTTCCATATCCCTGCCCATTAGCGATATATGGAATAGTGCTTTCGAGTTCATTAACACTCTCAGCCACCTCAGAAACAGTGTTAACGGGGCTCAATCACTTCAGCCATATGGCTTACGGCCTATAACCTCTCTGTCTACGCTTAACCTACGTTGTTACCAGCGCAAGCTCAAGACTCGGTATGGAATGTGTTGGGTCAACACTTCTCCAGTCGCACTTTCAGCGACCAGCAGACAGGCACCTCGTGGCGCACTAATGATACACTCTAAGGAAAATTTCTCCAGGCATTTTGCGGTTCATTTCACTATTGCGAGTATTAAGCCAATTGCTGTAGCTATATACAGTAGGCAATTCAGTACGAAAAAACGCTGGTTTTATCGAACTCTGAAACGGCATTTCTAATGTGTTACAAAGCATTGAAAACATTGGCTTTAGGATAGTTCGATAAATCAAGCTCCTGAATTCCGTCCCGGTTGAGTTAATCGAACTAATCCATCATAATCGTGGATGCTCGTTCGATTCAGTAACGCGAGAGGCGTCCCGATGAATCAGTATATGACTGGATCTGCGTGGTCTTGTCACTCGCTACCGTATATCATTACAACAATCGGCGTGATACCTGTATTAGAGGGACCTGACCTCTTCTACTCCAGCCGTTATCTGTGTTTGGCGAGTATGGCGGTGCCTTCCCGGGCGCGCATAGTTTTGAGTCATTCGCCAGGAGATTCACAAAACACCCTTTTTGAGTTGTCGCGCCCATTTGCCGGTAGCCTGGGTCTCCTGGGGAAAATGACCATGCCTGGCGAGTATTGCCTGAACCTCCTTCATGCGTTCCAGGGCGAACAGGTCTTCTGGCTCTGCCGCTAACATCTTGTTCAGAAGTCTGATTTCTTTCTTGGCTTTGCTTACTTCATGAGCGTGCTCTGGAGACAAGGAGTGGCTGGGAGTTTTTCTATGACTCCATGCTCCGCGGCCATGAGCCATTTTCACGCACCATCCCAGGTAATTCTTCGTAGATTTAATATCGGCTTCCGCAAAGAGCTGCCAACCATCCTGTATACACAGGTACGGAGCTATCTTTTTGGCCGCGTCCTCGTGGTTACTATAGAATCTCCCGCATTTCTTCGGGCGGTGTTGGAACATGGTGAACAATGCGTTAAAGATAGTCTGTGTTTCATCCCCTGAGCCATTTCTGTTGTCTTCGCATGCCTGGAGCCATTCTTGCCGAATTGGGCTGTTGTTATCCTGCTCATTCTCTGTTCTTCCGCTATCTCTAACAGCAGCAGGTGAAAAAGAATTCAGATTTGCTCCCCCTCCGGTTCGCGTTACCGGATCCGGTTCTTTAGGAAGATCTGTTCGTTTTGTTCTTTCTGATCTGCTGCTGTTTAAAAACTTTGTTAGTTCGGTCGGCATTTCGAGAATTTTTGCATCCAAACGCAAGCATGATGCAGGTTCAGGCTTGCTCGCGTTTTCAGACTCCACCGACGGATACTGCTCACACCCTGGCGACTTTGGGTACTTAGCTTCAATCATTGCGGCGGTCGAACACCGGTCGGTAGTGATAGTGCGGGGCCGCGCAATATTGTAGATGGACCGGTCGGTGTTCCCCCCGTTCCCAGCGTCTAAAACCAGTGTTTCTGCGGCTTCGATACCGCTCGCGGGTGTGGTGTAATTAGCTACGATATAGGATTTTGCTCTACCACGCATACCGTTGGATATAAGCGATTTTTCGCTGACTAGCTGCTGAAGGTGCTTATGGACAGTGGAATTTGCATTGCAGGCAATGGTGGCTATTAGACGCTCCGCTGCCCAGAATTCGCCGTTGAGTTCTCGGCTAGCAAAGGTGACACAAGCCAGATAAGTGCGGTGTTTTTCCGCCGTCCATTTATGGCGCGCTGATATGGAGATTATGTCGCTATGTATTTTCCCCCACCGGGTGGTGATTATTTTCTGGGCGGGTATCTGTTTTTTGGCTTCCGCTAGGATACCAGAAAGATCGACGTAGGGGACCAAAGTATAAACATTGGTACGCCCATCTTTCCCGCTGAGTCTCAATATGCCATCATTCATGAACGCACGCAATTGCTCGGAGATGGTGCTCTCTGCCACCTGACTGACCTTGGCCATTTGGCTGCGAGGTGTGCTTATCCGACCGGTTTTGTAATCTGCGAGGATGGCGAGGTTGTAGAAGACACGATATGCTATAGGTGTCCATCCATGTTTGGCGGAAAGAATGATCACCGGAATGTGTATCATGCCCCAAAGTTGGCTTCCAGACAAACCTGTGGAGTCTGTGGCGTGGAGATCGCATCCATCAACGATGAGATTGCTGGGAGAATCCTTTCTGTTAATCATATCCGTTTCGTGCGCTCCGTTTCCTTGATAGAAATATAGGCGAAAACATGAAATGGAACAAAAAGTCAATCCCGCCATCAGCTTCGCTCAGCGCGGAATCTTTATACAATACGTCTACTGCTTTTATAACGGGTCTATACACATTATATCACGATGCTGAAGATGAATCAAGGCTTTTTTATCCTTTTTCGTATTCAAGCTACTTATACAAGGGTTTTGCGTCTCATGCGGCGGGTATTATATGTGCTTCTACAAGAGGATGAATGGAAGACTTTCGCCAGGCCCTGGGAGGAGGTTAAGAAAAATTTGTCGCAATTTTTGCACCGCCGGACGCTCATCTTTCCATCCCTGCAGGCGGAGAGCATAGCGGCAAGCATTACTGAGAGCCAGAATTTGGGGTGGTCTGCTCCATATATATCCAATTCCAGCACATCGCGACCTGGACCAACTTGCATGATGTCGAGTCTGAAGGGGAGGCAAGGGATACTGGCACCGCCTGTGAGCACTTCAGGTATGGTGCCCTCTAGTGCTGAGACTAGCGCCTCCATATCGACTTTGTCCAGGAATGTTGTCATATGGGAATGGACTTTACTGACATCTGCATACATTCCTTCAGTAATGCCCATTTCAGGGTGGTATATCTCTCGGAAATCTTCCCGCGACAGGAATACCATATCTCTGATGGATCCACCACGCATGTATCCTGTGCTGACGATCCACTCTCTGAACATCTGCATGTATATGGTGAAGTCTCTGTATACAAGCCACATGGCGGGTTCTTTCTCTGGAAAAGAATTCAAAAAGTCAACCCAGAAGGTTGGGGTGAATATGTGGATTGGGCGTATGGAGACAGTGGCCCCAACGCCTATACCGTTTGCTGTTATGGCTTTGACGATCCTGTGAACATGTTCCCACGAATACTTGGGCACTTCAATCACCGTTTCTGTTGTGAGTTTCCTGAGCTTATTTACTCCGGTTTTAAACATTCCAGCTATACACTATAGGGCATTCTTTGTCAACTGCTTATCCATGAGTTCCCGGACCAGGTGCACATATCGTTGAGTTGTGGTCAGGCTTTTGTGCCCCAGCGCCTCCTGCACCACTATGATATTTGTCCCCTTTTTCAGACTGTGGGTGGCGAAGGTGTGTCGCAGAGAATGGAAGGATGCTCCAGTTATATCCGCCTTCCCCATATATCTCTTGAATATACCACCTATCACGTTGGGATCGCAGGGCTTGAAACGGTTGTTGAGGAACAGCTCCTGGTATTGTTTCTTCTTTGGTCTCACAGCCAGGTACTCTTTGATAGCCCTTTCCGCCGCGTCATTCAGTGTCACCATCCGATCCTTCCCGCCCTTGCCCTTCTGGACTTTCACGAACCCCACAGTGGTTTTGGTGGAGAACTTCACATCATCCATAGACAGGGAGCATATCTCCGAGATCCTCAGCCCGGTCTGTAATGCCAGCTCCAGTATGGCATAATCCCTGACGCTGCTCTTTCGACGGCTTCCCCGCACCACATCCCGCAGGCTTCGATACTCCATCTCCGTGAGCGCTTTCATGCTTCCGGCATCCATCTTAGGCATATCCTGGAAGTCGCTGAGAGGATTCGTCTTCAGTTCCCCCAACTTGCACATAGAGCCATAGAAGGTCTTTATGGACTCCATCTTCCGGCGCTTCGTGCTGCTCTTCAGCCCCCGCTGGGTGAGATGATCCAGGAACTGCAGGAGGGTCTTGTGGTTCACCGCAGAGATAGCTATATCTCTGGATGAGATGAACTCCAGGAACTGCTTCAAATCCTTACCATAGGATGTGATGGTGTTCTCTGACATATTCATGGAACGCATGTATGACACAAATCTGTCCAGCATTTCTCACGTCACCTGATAGAAAACCAAGGATAAATGATATTCGACAGGGTTTATTATATGGTAATATCCTGGTTTTGTCAAGAAAAGATAGGATAAATGATATTATCCGGTCTTTTCTATTATTCTGTTAGGGCGTTTATTTCGCCCCTGAAGCGCCTGCTGTACAGATTGCGGATAAATAAGCCAGCCACCAGCTAGACGGGCGTTACAGAGCCAATACAGGCGCTCAAAATGGCATGTGAAACTCAGCACCGCCTGAAAGCCTGGTATCTGCCAGAGTTTATCCCCGATTCTTATCATCACCGTCGGATTTCTGAGTTGCTGACTGTGAGTCGGAGAGGATCACACCCATCTGCATTGGCTGTTGCTCCTGTCCTTCGGATGGCTGTGGAGCGTCCTGCTTTTCATGCCGTTACAATTCTATAGACTGGCAGGCCCGGCTGCAGCCTGGCCGCCACTATTATTAAGTTGTTATCCAATCGCTACTGAAAACTCTTGACTTAATGATAGCAAAAAAACTCCGGTGGATCACTTTCCGATGAGCGATTTCGCGATCAAATTGATCAGTTCCATGTTATGACGAACAAACCTGTCAACATCCTCCTCTCCAAACTGCTCGTATCCGGTCCCGTTTGAGGCCCTGTCCGCCGGGTGGATATACTCCGGTGCACCGCCGAGGTTGTATGTGGAACGCCCTCTCTCAATGTCATTGTAGTCATAGATTCGTACCTGAAATTCGCCAGAGCCGAATTTATCTCTGATGTAGTTCTCAATATAATTGACCTCCTCAATGACATCATCATTATCGAGCACCATCTGATGGATCACCCGCTGAAGTCCTTTCCTGCCCTCATGAATGACCTTCAGCTTCCAATAAGGCATGTACAGTGGTTCGTTTTGCATAGAAGTCAAAGCCTGCCCCATAGTCTGTGATACTTCATAGCCTGGCTCCGGAATCTTGCTCTTCTTTCTCTTCAGTTTCATCATGCCTCCTGCGCACCTTGCCGCGCGCCTCTCGTCCCCAGGTTTCTTTGCGCCTGATGGCATCCCGCATGGTGTAGTCATATGCCAGTTGATAGATCACCGCTTCTTCCGCATCCGGATAAGCGGAGCGCAGCACGTCCTCCAGAAGAAGCCTTATGCCCTTTGATGTCTTTACATGTCGGATCTCGACCTTAAGCACCGTCTGAAACTTCTGCTGGAATTTCCTGGGGCTCCACATGAAAACGGTAGCAGCCTGGTTGACGCTTATGGTGGGATAGTCCAGGATCGTCTTCTCTCTACGCATATTTGTACCTCCAGGATATGGAGAAAATTCGAAAATCACTTCCCGAGTGATTCCCGTTACTTTCAGGACATTTTCCCTGTAGATTCCGTATACCTACCATCTGCCAATGGCAAAACCCGTAGGGATATTATTCCTGGGATTCAGTATACCACTGGCGCCAATGAATGTCAAATTGCACAGCAAGAAAAACTACAAAAAACATTTAAATCCGGGTACTAAAACGATTGCTGTTATAATATACGCCAGGCAATTTAGTTCGGAAACACTTCTTTTATCAAACTCTGAAATAGCAATTCCGATATGCTGCAAAGCCCCGAAGAACCTAGTTTTATAATAGTCCAATAATTCAAAGCTCGGGATTTCGTTTTTAGCAAACACCTTGATTACCTCACTGAGTAGCTTCTTACCGCCCCAACCCGGGTTAAGCACCGTACTTCTAACCAGATGCTTCTCCGGAGACCGTTGCAAATAGGATCCAGCGAAATCAAGGGTCTATGGCTTTTCTTGACAAAAAAACTGCCATCGCAAAGCCTTTATTTGTCATGCTTTGTCATGACAAATAGGATAAAGCCCAGTAAAATCAAGGTTTGTTACTATGACGAAAATTCAATTTTGGCAAATCTCTCAGATCCCGCCAGATCAGAATGTCAGTAATGGTACGGCTTTAGCCCATTTGTCAAGTTGGGGATAAACCCTTGATTTTACTGGGTAGCACCTCTTAGACCCTTGATATACAAGGGTTTTGATCTATGCAACGGTCACCTTCTCCGCGGCTGGAACAACGCAAGATTTTTCTTGACAGTCGATTTGCAGAGAGGTATAATATCACTCAAATAGATTTGAGCAACTTTTTTTGGCTCCAAGGAAGGAGGGAGTTTTCGTTGATTTATTCCATATCTGATTTGGCCATAGAATCGGGCGTCTCCTACCACACAGTATACTACTACATCAGGGAAGGTCTGATAACGGAATCGCTTCTGATGGGCAATCGGCAGAGGATATTTACTGAGCAGGACTTAGACGAGTTGAAAGAAATTATAGCACTTAGAAAGCAAGGGAAATCTATAGAGTATATTAGAGATATCCAGAAACAGGAGACGGCAGATGTCCAAACATAATATGTACGAACTAGTGGATCTTAAGGAGGATCCCTTTCGTATCAGTCCCGATCCTAGATTCTTTTACCACACAAAGGAACATGATGATGTACTCCAACGTCTGTACCTCTCCATAGAGAAGAAGAACGGTCTAAATGTGATCTATGGCGACTATGGTACAGGTAAAAGTACAATGGCTGAAATACTCCAGAGACATTACGGCGGTAGTGATGATTGTGTAGTGGCAAAGATGGCAACGGCAAAAGCCAAAAGCGAATACCAGTTTTACCAGCTAATACTGAACGCCTTTAATATCAAGAATATAGCCCGATCCACCCTAGCGTCACGAACTGCATTAGAGACGTTTTCCTTTGAGAAAAACATGGGTGAGGATAAAACGGTCATACTGCTCATTGACGAAGGGGAGGCACTGACTCCAATGAATATAGACATCCTTCGCACATTGCTAAACTTTGAGGCACCCGACCAAAAATTCCTTCAAATGGTGATATTCGGTCAGATGGAACTACTCCCAAAGGTTCGACGCCGGCGCAACTTCGTTGACAGAATCAGCCTATCGTATGTTCTTAATCCGCTGAACATCAACGAAATGCGTGAGATGATCGAGTTCAGGTTAGGAGTGGCCGGTTGGAACGGGAAAGAACTCTTTGTAGAGGAAACGTACGAAACCATACACGAGCATACGAAGGGATTCCCGCGCCAAGTGGTGAGGCTATGTGGCATGTCACTGGAAACTTGTATTATGAACGGGGATTCTGTGGTTGCAAAGGATGTTGTGGAACAACATGGGGAGATGGAGACAAAACTCTATGGAACCCGGGAAATTAGAAGAATATAGAGATGCTACTGGGGTAGCTCTCCTAAATGCCTACAATAATGGTCTGTTATCACGCATAGAGTATCAACTTATCCAGAGGTTCAAACGCGAGGGATGGGATAACGCCGACGCATTTCTCAAAATCATTGTAGATGAAGAGAGTCAGGACTCTACAAACTTTGTAGAGTCTACAAAAAATGTAGAGTCCACAAAATTTGTACCCTCGGACTCTACAAATTATGTAGAGTCCACAAAATTTGTACCCTCTAATCCTATAAACCCTGTAGACTCTACAAAATTTGTAGAGTCCGCAAATTATGTAGAGTCTACAAAAAATGTAGACTCTACACTAACCTTAAGGAAATCTCTCCGAACAGCGTCGTACACGGAAACAGATGCGCCATTTACAGTTCTCTCAAATGTCAACATAAGGAGCAATTTCACCAAATTTGACAATGAGGTCAGTGACCTATTAAACAAGCTACAGACTCCGTTAGAACAGAGCATATATAACAGGCTCTACAGATTATCTGTGGGATGGGGCAGAAACTATTGCCGTGTAAGCTCCAGAACACTATTAGTAGCGTGTAATATCAAGGATAGACGAACGCTAAATACAGGACTCGATGGTCTTGTCCAAAAAAGCCATATCCAAACAATAAACAGGAACAATAGAGGTGTCCTTTACAAAATATTTTTTCCTCAAGAAATACTAAATAATGATAGTAGTACAGACATAAAAATGATCCCATCTGCAGACCATATAAAGAGTGAAATAAAGAATGAAGCCTCACAAAACGACTCTACAAAAAATGTAGAGTCTACAAAAAATGTAGACTCTACAAAAAATGTAGACTCTACAAAAAACGTGGACTCTACAAAAATTCCCCCCTTTAAAGATATATATAAAGACAATACAAAAGACTCTCTCTCTCCGCGCGCAATCATATCCGGTTTTTATAAAGGAATCAAGCAATCTAAAATATCGAAGACAAAAAGAGAGAGAGCTGAAAAAAGTTTGAAGGAGCTATTGGAAGACGGTTTTAGTCCAGAGGATATACAATTTGCTGTGGAGTGGACGCTCAAAAACGCAAAAGAAGAATTGTATGATTTCACCATTATCAAACATACCATAGGGCAGGCAATAACCGCAAAGAAGAAAGCAAAGATGGAAAAAGTCAGAAAAGAAGAGAAAAAAAGAATAACAGTTGAAAGGCAAACAAATGAAAAAAAAAGGGAAGAAGAAAAAGCAAAAATAGATTCTTACAAGAAAGCGCTCAGTTTTGAAAAGAGAACAAGACTCCGCGAAACAGCAGAAGCCGAGATTAAAGAATCAGGCCAATACAAAGACGAATTTATTACTGAGCATCTTATTGAAGCCAAAGAAAACGAATTGGTGCGAAACCAAATTGGCGTATAGTTATCCACCATCAGCACCAATTTTAGGAAACTGCAAAGGCTCTTTTTACCGAATCAGGATTATTTAACAAGTGCTTTGTACATTCAGTTATTGTGACTAACGGTACAGTTAAACGACCAATCAAGTAGAATAGTAGATTTAACAGCGGCGTAGTTTCCCAATATTAGGCGATAAAATGGAAAATATCAGGCAAGGAAGCACCATCAAAAGCCCTAACTGGCCGGAGCCGGTTGAGGTTAAGCTCATAGAGGATATGGGTGAATATATACATCTTGTGGGTATTACTGTCCACTCAAGGGATTCTATTGACGATGTAATCCCTATTACGGAGTTCTCAAAGTTCTCTGTGATGGGAACTGGCTCTGCTTTCACTGAGGATCCTGGTGAAGTATTCCTTGCTCTTGAGGCGATACGCTATCGGTTTGCCTTCCTGTATGATCCCTTATTAGCTATGAACGCATCCAAGGTCGATCCGCTTCCACACCAGATTGAGGCAGTCTATGGTCATGTGCTGAAGCTTCCGAGGATCCGATTTCTCATCGCTGATGACCCTGGAGCCGGAAAGACGATCATGGCGGGACTCATAATTAAGGAACTCAAGCTCCGCAACATAGCAAAGAGAATGCTGATCGTCGCGCCTGGGCATCTCAAAGACCAATGGCGGAGGGAACTAAGTGAGCGATTTGAGGAGAAGTTTGTTGTGATCGATAGAGGGATTCTGGATGCTCACTATGCAGAGAACGTGTGGGGCAGGGAAAGCCAGATTATCACCTCTATAGACTTTGCCAAGAGAGAGGATATTCTTCCATCTATCTCGTCTGTACGCTTTGACCTGGTGGTTGTAGATGAAGCGCATAAAATGAGCGCCTACCGCTACGGAGATAAGACAACTAAAACCAGTCGTTATAGATTGGGGGAAGTTCTCTCGCGGATTACAGACCATTTCCTGCTCTTGACGGCAACGCCGCACAAAGGAGATCCCGATAACTTTAGACTTTTTCTTGACCTGCTTGAACCTGGTGTCTTCGCTACGAATGAAATGCTTCAGGAGTCCATCAGAGATGAAACGAACCGTCTGTTCATCAGGCGTGTCAAAGAGGACTTGAAAGACTTTGACGGTAACCCGTTATTCCTGCCCAGGCATGTGATGACGGTATCTTTCAATCTGGGAACGGAATCTCCTAGCGAGAAGGATCTTTACAATGACTTATCCGAGTACGTTCATACACAATATAACAAAGCCCTGACGAAAGATAAGCGGCGGAACGTTGCCTTCGCTCTGGTGATCCTTCAGCGTAGATTGGCATCCAGCACTTATGCACTGCGTGAGTCATTGAGAAGAAGGAAAAAGCGGTTGCAGGAGTTGCTTGAGGGCGCGCAGGAGAGAGCAAGGAGTTCCGGATATGTGCCCGATCAAGAAACAGTTGAGGATTCCAGTGAAGAGGAAAGATGGGAGCAGGAAGCCATCTGGGAGACTTTAAGCGTTTCCGAAAACAGGCAGGAACTGAAGGAAGAAATCAGAACTATCGAGGGACTTATTACCCAGGCAGATAGCATCATCCAGAACGAGGAAGAGATTAAACTAAAGGAATTCAGGAAGTGTCTGGTAGAACTGGAGCGGAAGTATCCAGATCCCAATGACAAGAAAATCCTCATATTCACCGAATCGAAAGACACACTGGATTATTTAGAGGATAATATCCGGCGTTGGGGATACTCAGTCAATACTATTCACGGTGGAATGAAACTTGAGGAGAGAGTGGCGGCTGAGGGCATATTCAAGAACGAGACCCAACTCTTGGTTGCGACGGAAGCGGCGGGAGAGGGCATCAATCTCCAGTTCTGCCATCTGATGATCAACTACGACCTCCCCTGGAATCCCAACCGCCTGGAGCAGAGGATGGGAAGGATCCACCGCTACGGTCAGACGAAGGAAGTCTACGTGTTCAACCTGGTGGCGGAGGATACTCGTGAAGGTAGAGTGTTGAACGCATTATTCGACAAGCTAGACGAGATCAGAGATGCACTGGGAAGCGATAAGGTATTCGATGTTCTGAGCGAGGTTCTACACGGCAAGAGCCTATCTCAGATGCTTATAGATGCGGCTGCTAACGCCAGGGATATTGATGATATTCTGGAAGAGATTGATGTAACAGTAGACGAGGAATATATTGCCAAAGTGAAAGAGAACCTGGGCGAGAGCCTCGCTACCCGCTACATTGATTATACCCGCATAAAGGAGATGGCGCAGGAAGCCCGCGAACAGCGTCTTATCCCTGAATATACCGAGAGCTTCTTCAGGAAGGCTTTTGCCAGAGCAGGCGGAAGGCTCGGAGACCGTAAGGATGGATTTCTGGCTATCGATTCGATCCCATACGATATACGCAGAATAGCGGAGCAGGATACTTTCAGGAGACGCTATGGGACATTGCTGAGGAGATACCCCAAGGCAACCTTTGACAAGGAGATAGCATTCAAGAATACTGACGCCGAGTTTATCTCCTTTGGGCATCCGCTGTTTGAGGCAGTGATGGTCTGGATAGAAAACAGCTTCTCGGATTCGCTTCTGAATGGGGCAACGTTCAGAGATCCGGATGGAAGGATGGATGGCTATATTCTCTTCTACGAGGGTGGGATCAAGGATGGCACAGGGGCGATAGCGGGGAGGAGACTCTTTGGATTCTACTCAAACGGAGAGGAAGTCGAGCCTATATTCCCTGCTATCATCTGGGATCTTGAGGAGACGCGAGACGCGGAAGGCGCCGCCGCTGATATTGAATCACTCAAGAAGCAAATATCCAACAGTGTCATTTCGGAACTGAAAGAATACAAAGCGGAGATTCTAGAGGAGCGGGATAGGCAGACGGAGATCAAACAGAAGTATGGAGTCAAATCACTGGAGCATCTTATATGGCAGCTTGATGGGGATATAATCTCCCTTTACAGCCGCCGGGAGAAAGGTGAGAACGTTGACCTCGTTATCAGGAACAAGGAGGAGAGAAAAGCGGAGTATGAAAAGGCTCTGGATGAGTTGGGGGAGCAGATACAGAAAGAAAGAAGTCTCACCATGAGTATGCCGCGCTTCGTCGGTATTATCAGGGTTGAGCCATCAGATAGAATCGCTGAGGGCATGAAGAGCGATCCGGAAGTCGAACGCATAGCGATGGAAGCGTCAATGGAATATGAGAGAAGGAACGGCAGAGAGCCGGAGGATGTCGCTGATCAGAAACTAGGGTTTGATATACGTTCAAAGGACACAAGCGGGGATATACGACACATCGAGGTTAAGGGAAGAAGCGGAACTGGAGCAGTGGAATTGACGCAGAATGAGTGGTTCAAGGCGAAGAGATTCAGAGATGACTACTATCTATATGCCGTGATGAATACTGTCACGAAGCCGAAGCTCTACATAATCCAGAACCCGGCGGAGAATCTGGCGGCTAAAGAGAAGGTTGATGTGAGATACCTGGTTCCGTTCGGAGAAATAACAGCAAAAGGGGACGTAGAAAGTGGATAATGACAGACGCTTTATAGAGGAGACTTTTCCGGTAAAGGAAGTTAGCGCTTTATCCGCAAAAGAGAAAAACATTCGTCATGGGCATATATCCACGCTTCATATCTGGTGGGCAAGGCGACCTCTAGCATCATCCAGAGCCACCAATTACGCCGCACTTATACCGCCGCCAGATAACATTGACGAGTGGAACAAGACGCGACAGTTTATCATTGATTTCTCAAAATGGGAGAATACTCTAAATCCAGTCTTTATTCAGAAAGCCAGAGAGGATATTCTGAAGGCGAACAACGGAAAGCCGCCGAAGGTGCTTGACCCGTTTGGCGGCGGTGGAGCCATTCCGCTGGAGGCGCTCAGGTTGGGCTGTGAGACCTACTCCAATGATCTGAATCCTGTTGCGGTCTTAATCCAGAAATGTACTCTTGAGTATCCCCAGAAGTATGGAAGACAGAAAGTGGTGAAGGATGAACTGGGTACGCTTTCAGGTAGAACTAATCCACTTCTCGAAGATGTGAGAAAATGGGGAAACTGGGTTCTGGAGGAAGCAAGGAAGGAGATCGGGCGGTTCTATCCAGAGGAGGATGATGAGAGTATTCCAGTTGGCTATATCTGGGCGCGGACAATTCCCTGTCAGAATCCATCCTGCGGCACAGAAATCCCTCTGATGAGGCAGTTCTGGCTTGCCAAGAAGGCAAAGAAGAAGGTTACCCTTTATCCTTATGTTGCGGATGGACAGGTGAAGTTCAGGATCATGGGCGATGGATATGAGACGATGCCTGACGATTTTGACCCCACCAACGGCACTGTCTCAAGGGCTGTCGCTACCTGCCTGGCCTGCGGTTCAGTGGTGGATGCCAATACCACCAGAAGACTGTTTCAGGAGGACAAAGCGGAACAGAGGATGGTTGCTGTGGTTCTGCATAAGCCGGGCACGCGTGGCAAGAGGTACAGGATCGCCACAGAGAGAGATTTGGAGATTTTCAGCCAGGCGGAAGAATATCTGAAGGAAAAACAAGAAAAGCTGGTGCTGGAATGGGGGATGGATCCAGTGCCTGATGAATCGTTGCCACCGGCTGGGACGTTGGGTTTCAGAGTTCAGCGATATAATATGAATACCTGGGGCGACTTGTTCAACTCAAGGCAGAAGCTGGCGCTGATTACCTTTGTAGAGAAGGCTCGGATGGCGCATGAGGAGATGATGACGGACGGGTATGACGCCGAGCATGCGAAAGCGTTGGTAACATATCTGGCGCTCATTATTGATGGATCCGCAGATCATAATTCTGTAGGATGCCAGTGGCGAGGGGGATCGGAAGACGGTGGGCATACTTTTGGGCGACAAGCTTTACCTATGAATTGGGACTACTTTGAGGTAAATCCATCAAGTGGTTCTACAGGTTCTATCCAAAGTGGTATTGGGAGGCTGTTGAGAAGTCTAGAGCATCTCTCAGCGTCTAGTTCCATTGCTGCCAGAGTTACTCAAGCTTCTGCCACAGTTTTGCCGTACGAAGATGGTTTCTTTGATGCAATCTTCACTGATCCACCTTACTATGATAATGTGCCGTATTCCTATCTTTCAGATTTCTTCTATGTATGGCTAAAGAGAACTTTGGGTGATCTATTTCCTGAATTTTTCTCCACACCGCTGACACCAAAGAAGAACGAGATAGTTGCCTACTCTAATAGGCCCGGTGGATTTGAGGAGGGTAAGGAGTTTTTTGAGTCCATGCTCAAGAAATCCTTCCAGGAGATGCACCGCGTTCTGAAGCCGGACGGAATTGCGGTCATTGTCTATGGTCACAAATCCACAGAAGGTTGGGAGACTCTCATCAACTCTCTGTTGGATTCGGGTTTAATTATGACCGGTGCATGGCCGCTACACACGGAGATGAAATCCCGTTTGAGAGCAAGGGAGTCTGCCGCCCTCTCTTCTTCCATCTATATCGTCGCCCGCAAGATGAAACGCCAGCCTACCGGTTTCTACAACGACGTGAAAGAGGAACTGAAGCGACATCTCAACAAGAAACTTGAGAGGCTCTGGGAGGAAGGCGTTGGCGGCGCTGACTTTTTCATTGCGGCTATAGGCTCTGCTATTGAGGTCTTTGGCAAGTATGAGAAGATGATGGACTACGAAGGTAACATAGTCAGGGCGGATAGGTTGCTGGAGGATGTACGGAAGATTGCCACCGATTACGCTGTCCACCAGATACTGCACAACGGCTTTGCTGGAGAAATCTCTGATATGACAAGGTTCTATGTCCTCTATCGCTGGAACTACGGTGGAGCAAAGGTACACTTCGATGATGCTCGGAAACTTGCCCAGAGCTGTAGCATTGATCTGGCAAACGAATGGGGACGGCGAGGATTCATCAAGAAGGAAAAGGAATTCATAAGAGTTCTTGGTCCGCAGGATAGAAATTTGGAGAACTTGCTTCATGGGAAAACCTGGACGCTAGGAGATGGAGTAACACTAGGTGAAGGCAAGAAGCTAGGTAGCAGGATACCAATATCAGAATTGATAGATATTCTTCACTGTGTTCTGCTGCTCTGGGAGAAGAGCAGGCGGGATGATATGTTAGATCTGCTCCGGGAATCCGGCTACGGCGAGAGCGAGGCTTTCTATCGAGTGGCCCAGGCTATTTCTGAGACGCTGCCAATTGAGAGTAAAGAGAAAAGGCTCCTGGACGGATTCTTAGCTGGTAGGGAAAGTTTGAAAGAGGGCTTAAAGGAAGGAGCTAGACAGGGGAGGTTGTTTGAATGAATAATCCATTAAACAAAGCAGTAGAGGCAATTATTCAAGTAGCTGATCCCGACAAGATCATCTTGTTTGGTTCTCGGGCCCGTGGAACGCACAAAGAGGGTGAAAGCGATTATGACCTCCTCATTTTGAAGCGGGGAGTAAAAAAGAAGCGTCAACTGGCTCAAAAAATATACTTGAATTTCAGGAACATAGGTGCCCCTGTGGATGTGATCGTGGCGGATCTAGATGAATATGATGAACTGAAAAAGAATCCCTACATGATCTACAGTGAAGCTGATAAGAACGGTAGGACAGTCTATGAAAGACCTTGAAGGGGCAAAGGAATGGTTGAAAAGAGCAAGAAGTAACCTGGCTCGCGCGAGAGTTTGCAGAGCCTCGCCTGAGATGCTCTACGAGGACTCCTGCTTTGATGCTCAACAAGCGGCAGAGAAAGCTCTAAAATCGCTCTGTATAGCTCATGGCATCGTTTTCCCCAAAACTCACAGCATAGATTATTTGATTGAATTGCTGGAGAAAGGGGATGTGTCTGTGCCAAATGAAGTAAGCAACGCCAGGTTATTAACGCATTATGCGGTAGAAACTCGCTATCCGGGGAAGTATGAACCAGTAGATGAAACAGAATACCTGAAAGCGGTGGAAATTACTGAGAAAGTTCTGGAGTGGGTCGAAAGGAGATTGGGGGTCAAAAAATGAGATCATTTCATACCATAGCCGTACCTCATGAAGATATTCTGGCAGGCAGACTGACTATGGACATCTTCGCGGCGGATCTATGGGAGGTCAGTCAGGATAGAGGGCCGGATGAATACAGAGATGCCGATACATTCTTCAGCAAAACGTATCTGACCCAGGGACTTGATAACCTGCTTAGAGTAGTGGAGAGACGACTGGGCGGCGAGGGTGGAGATCCAGTTATTCAGATCCAGACTCCCTTTGGCGGCGGCAAAACTCATTCTCTGATAGCTATGTATCATAGGGCAGCGGAATGGAAAGCTAATACGGTTGTAGTCGTTGGCACTGCACTTGGCCCAGAAGAAACTCTATGGGGGTTGATGGAAAAGCAACTAACAGGTCAGATTACAAAGCTTTCCGGGCAGGCAACACCAGGCAAAGAGGCTATAAGGGAATTGCTTTACGATAATCAGCCTGCGCTTATCTTAATGGATGAGGTGTTGGAATATGTAACCAAAGCGGCTGGTGTGAAAGTGACGGATAGCAGTCTTGCCGCTCAGACCATCGCCTTCATGCAGGAACTCACGGAGACAGCAAGTACACTGGAAAAAACCTGCATAGCGGTCACCTTGCCTGCAAGTATCGTTGAGCATTATGACGAGAGAGCGGAGATGCTTTTCCAGCAGTTACAGAAGGTGGCTGGTAGAATTGAGAAGATATACACGCCGGTTCAGGAAAATGAGATAACCAAGATCATCAGGCGGAGACTGTTCGGAGATGTTGATGAGGATGATGTAAAGAAGAACGTAGCAGAATTTGTGGAATATGCAGAGAGAGAAAGTATGCTCCCGCCAGAACTACAGCCAAGCGAATACAGAGATAGATTTATTGACTCGTATCCCTTTATGCCTGAGGTGGTGGATGTCCTCTATCACCGTTGGGGGAGCTTCCCGACATTTCAGAGAACCAGAGGAGTGCTGAGGCTTCTCTCCCTTTTGATACATTCGTTAAAAGAAGCAAACAAACCCTATATCAGTCTGGCAGATTTCGATCTGGCCAATCAGGACATTCGCCAGGAACTCCTGAAGCACATTGGCCCCGAATACAACAGCGTCATAGCGGCTGACATTACCGATGTGGCGGCAGGTTCCAAGAAGGTGGATGTATCATTGGGTCTCTCTTATCAGGGATTGAGCCTGGGTAGTCGGGCGGCAACTACTATATTTCTTCACTCGTTTTCTGGTGGCCAGGAACGCGGTGCCACGCTGGGAGAGATCAAGCGATGCGCAACTACTACGGAGAACCTCTCCAGCGTTGTTGTGGAGGCTACTACGCAGTTGAAGGGAAGGCTCTTCTACTTGCAGGATAGTGGCGATAGATACTTCTTCAGCAACCAACCGAACTTAAACCGTATCCTGCTGACCAATATGGAGAATATTGAGGGACCTGAACTCGATGAAGAAGAGCTGAGGCTCATAAAAGAGGGCATCGTTGGTGGAAATCTGAAAGTCTTTATCTGGGAGGAGAATTCAGGTGATATTCCAGATTCTGAGGATCTCAAGCTTGTGATCCTTAAGAGAGAAGACAAGAAGGTAATGCAGAACATTCTGAGGAATAAAGGACAGACGCCGCGTGTCTATCGGAATATGTTATTCTTCCTCTATCCGCTGGAATCTGAAAGGCCCGGCTTTATCAACGCTTTGAAGCGTAGGATCGCCTATGAGCGTATTGAGAGCGGCAAGAACCTCAGCCTCTCGGATGATCAGAAACAAGAAGTTAAGGCTGAATTGAAGAAAGCAGTAGAAAACCTCAAGGAATCCATTCGCAGACTCTATCGTGTGGTCGCAATCCCTGACAAAGGCGGTTTCAAGGAAGCTGATCTGGGAGTGCCTACATACGGAGAAAAGGCAGGATTGGATCAGGCAGTGTATGAGAGGCTACGCTCTGATGGAGAGATACTGGAGCGGATAGCGCCGCTGGTCATCAAAGAGAAGTATCTCTCTGGCAAGGAATATGTCCTCACGGAACAGCTATATCAATCTGCACTCAAAACTCCAGGAGAACCAAGACCTGTGAGTAGGACAGTTCTGGAGCAAGGTATTTCCGAAGGTGTGGATAGAGGAATCTTTGGCTTGGGAGAGCTAGTTGACGGTAAGCCCTGTTATATCAAGGGAGATACAACTGCCAATCTCTCTGGAAATGAAATTGTAATCCGTGAAGAGATCTGTCGTAAGCAAGCGGAAGAAGAGAGAGAACCTGAGCCAGAACCACAGCCGGGTGATGAGGATGATGGTACCGTAAAACCTGATGATGATGAGCCCACTCCGCCTACGAAGGAAGCTAGAGAAGCAGTGCAGCTAAGTTTCCAGGTACCAAAGGGGAAAGTGTCTAGTATCATGGGGATGATGAATCTGCTACAGAGCAAATTCGGAACTCTCAGAATAGAAATCAGCGCCACAGATGGGGAGATCTCCGAACAGGATTATGAGGATAAGATAGAAGAAACGCTCAGGCAGTTGGGGATTGAGTTTTGATCCAGGGGTCTGATTAGCATAAAAGATGGACATACAGCCTGGTCATCTAGCGTGTTTCCATCTGAGCATATTCGACAGTGCCGTTGTCTACTAATCGAAGGCAGCGTGCGTGCATAGATGACAGGAAAAAAGCAATGATTCGGAACAGAAATATCCCTATGCCAGTCAGGTGCATGCTCTGGGGGCGTGCTGCAGGACGCTGTGAGTTCATGGGCTGCAATCGCCCGGTGTCCTGGCACCCGAAAACCAAAGAAACGGTCAATCTCGCCGACGTGTCACACATCATTGGTTTCAGCGAAGATGGGCCTCGCGGAGAGGATGAACTGTCAGAGGAGTTGGCGAAGGACATCGACAACCTGATGCTCGTTTGCAGAATTTGCCACAAGAATATCGACGCGAACCGAGATAACTACACGGTAGATCGGCTTCGTCAAATGAAGCAAGCCCATGAAAGCCGAATCGATGTTGTAAGCGGAATAGACCGTGAACGAAGTAGCCATGTTCTCCTTTACGGAGCCAACGTGGGAGAGCACAGTTCATCGCTCACTTTTCAAAAGGCTGCATGGGCGATGCTGCCTGACTGGTATCCTGCCGAAAATTTAGCTATCTCCCTGGGGATGGTCAATAGCAGTTTCCATGATGCCGAGGAAGACTTCTGGAAGATCGAAAAAAATCAACTCCAAAACCTGATAAACCAACGTGTGCGCCCACGGTTGGCCAATGGGGACATTAGCCATCTATCTATTTTCGGACTTGCCCCGCAACCATTACTAATGTTGTTGGGTTTTTTGTTGTCGGATATCCCTGCTGCAGAGACATATCAATTTCATAGAGAACCCCCGGATTGGAAGTGGCAAGACAACTCCGAGGGATTCGAGTACGTCGTTCAATACCCAAGTGAATTCCGAGGCGACGCGGCACTAGTTCTCTCCCTTAGCGCAACGATTACCGACGAGCGTGTGAAGGCTATTCTCGGTAACAGTGCTACCGTCTGGCGAGTGACGGTATCCGAGCCCAATAACGATTTCCTGAAGTCCAAGGAGCAACTGCGCAAGTTCCGCGAAACGATCAGGCCTCTAATGGACCAAATCAAGGCGCAGCATGGAGAGCAAGCTGTCGTTTATGTGTTCCCAGCAGTTCCCGTAGCCATCGCCGTTGATTTCGGCCGCGTTATTATGCCCAAGGCGGATTTACCGCTTCGCATTTATGACGAAAATAAGAGCTTAGGCGGTTTCTTTCATACTCTTGATCTTGACGCAGGACTCCGTCTAACTGGAGACACGGCATGATAGAAGCTGAACGCAGACGGGAACTTAACCTCATCGTCACTGATCTGGCCGAAGAATTGGATGTTCCTGCGTCAAAGTACGAGGATGCCAACAAAAGGTATAAAGCGGTTGGTGAATGGTTAAATGACGATGATTCTGAGCTTGCACAGTATGATCCTATTATCTACGCGCAGGGCTCATTTGCACTTGGCACAGCCGTCAAGCCCATGGGTGACGAAGACTACGACGTGGATGTTGTCTGTCTTCTCGGACTCAGCACACGGGATATTACTCAAGAACAGCTAAAGTCAATAGTGGGTCGCCGCCTGAAGGCGCACAGAACTTATGCGCAAATGCTAGACCCCAGAGAGGGTGGCCGCCGCTGCTGGACCCTGAAGTATGCGGACGAATCGAGATTTCACCTGGATATCTTGCCCGCTATTCCGGATGATCACGAATGGCTGATTGCGTTTGGAGTTCCGGAAAAATTGGCACAGCATGCCATCTGTATAACTGACCAGAAGACCTGGGACATATGTGATGATTGGCCAAAGAGCAATCCTCAGGGCTACGCTGAGTGGTTTAGAGAGCAAATGCGCGTGGTCTATGAAAAAGCAGCGTACTATCGAGGCCCTGAAAGAGCGCAAGGATGTTCAAGACATTCCAGATTACATGGTGCGTACTCCTTTGCAACGAGTTATTCAACTACTCAAAAGACACCGAGATGTCCGGTACAACGGCGATGATGACAAGCCCATTTCCATCATTATTACGACGCTTGCGGCGAGAGCATACAATAACGAAGACGAGTTGCTCGAGGCGCTCTTGAATGTTGTTCCCGGCATGCTTGAAGCTATTGAAAACCGCAATGGCGTCTGGTGGGTCGAGGATCCGGTCAACCCGCGGGAGAACTTCGCGGATAAATGGAACGAGACGGTGAGAAAACGAGAGGTATTTCTTGAGTGGTTGGAGACAGTCGAGCGGGAGTACAATGATTTACTTTCTGATTCAGGTTTCCGCACATTAGGTCAGCGGCTCACCGAATCCTACGGCGAGCGAGATACTTCCGTCGTTCTGCAGAAATACTCGAAGAAAACGGGCAGTGTTATGGATATAACGAAAAGAACAACACTACCCATATTCAATGTCCCTCACCGCCAGGAGCCACTGTGGCCAGTAGTGCAACAATATCAGGTGTCAATCTCTGCTCGTGCCACACGCGAGGGATTTCGCACGCTCAATTCCGCAAGTGGATACAGCGCCATAGCGAAACGCTACTCGCTCAGATTTGAGGCAAGGACTAATGCTCCACGCCCTTTTGACGTTCATTGGCAAGTGGTCAATACCGGGGATGAAGCTCGGCTCGAGAATTCGTTGCGCGG
>Ga0255402_1018_pt1 | contig 24353 bp, 28 predicted proteins | sample ANMaggSeSYBR01D4_FD_182125 | JGI IMG/M metagenome (GOLD analysis project Ga0255402, IMG submission 182125) | Sediment cell enrichment communities from methane seep in Santa Monica Basin, California, United Staets - ANME aggregate JGI... | ecosystem: Environmental > Aquatic > Marine > Cold seeps >...
TGGGCGAAGCCAGAGAGTAATATTTTTATAATTTTTCCTTATTTCTTATAATTAGAGCTTTTTTAAAATTTTCACCAACTATTGACATAAATAAATATTTCTGTTATATTAATATGATGCTAGTATGCTAGTTTAAATACTTAACCAAGGGAGGAGAAACAATGAAAAATAACAAAGTTGTTGCACAGACTTGGAATAACAGAAATTCTAGCGGCAAAGAGGAGTATCACAACACTTCTTTACACTTAAATCAAAATAGTCGTGATTCTTTCATTAGAGAAGAATATGACGGTAGATCAATGGACAACGTCCCTTCTGTGTACATTTTTAATAGCGGAGGTTCGTTCTTGGCATTAGTGGATGATAGAGTTTTTCAAAAAATTAAAAACAGCGAAAATGGCATTTTTGCCACAGTTGAAATGTTCGAGAAAGCAATATAAACCATAGCAAGCTCTCAAAATTGTTATTTGGGTCGTTGACTGAATGTTGACGACCTTTTTTTATTAAAAATTTCAAAAGGGCTCAATTAAACAAAGAAAAAATTATAAAAATATTACTCTCTGGCGTAGCCAGATATACCTTGTTAAGTGAAGTTGGCTTGCACTGGACTTGAACTATGCAAAATGGTCTTTCTTGAGATGTGCTCCGGAATTAATCCAAACGTCAGGCCAATTTCATTTAACGAATACCGATGAAGCGAAGTTTTGTTGAGCAAAGCGAAACAAAATTTGGGTGAGCATTTGGCGTTAGCCAAGCGCGAACCGCTTATCGCGTTGTTAGATGACAGTCTTGCTTTTTGGCCTTCAGGCTGGTAGCGACTAGCTACCATCAAAATACTTTTAGAGGGGAGGCATTAAAGTTAATGCCAATTATTGGTACTTGGTTTTTCGAGAAAATCTAGTTTATGTTGCGCCTCCATCTGTTCGTAGCTTACCGCAATAAGGACAAATATTGAATAAGCGCAGAAAAACCAATCGCCAATGCAAAAAAAGACGAGTGTTAGAATGAGCGATGTAATCAATACTGAAGTTTTGACCTGGTAGTCAGTTTTATATTCTTTTTGAGTTTCTATCCAATCTATATAATCCATAAATATTCCTCCTATTCCTCCCCCTCTAAAAGTATTTTGTAAAGGACATTATTTCATCTAATATGTGCGCTTGATCCGAAGTTGGCAGATCAGAAACGAAACGAAGTGCAGTTTATGAGCTGACAATTTTGGATAAGCAGCTGTTGTGCGATGTACGCGTGTCCGAGCGGAGCGAGGCCGCGTGCAGGGCATGACCGCTGCTGGTAAGCGCACATATTGTGCAAAATGCGCGGTGCCCCTGGAGCGGAGCAGAAGGGGTGGCAAGCGTATTTTGCACAACAAGTTATTAACGAACTTGTTGTTTTTTTGCTGAAAATTAGGTAAAATTTATTTATAATTTATTATTCATAACCTATTTATGAATCAAGGAGGGGAAGGGGATTATTCTGCTGTGATTAGTAACTTACAACAGGAGATGATTTTGCGTAATTTTAGCCACAGAACTATTAAAATCTATTTGCATTATATCACGGATTTCCTTAAATCTGCAAATAAAAGTCCTCGCTCAATAACCAAAGAGAACGTTAAGAGGTATTTAGCTAATTTAGGTGCTAATAACGCAAGCGCGTCTTCCATGAATACGGTTTATTCGGCTTTAAAGTTTTATTTTGGCAAATTATCTACATCGGAATTTTTTCTTTAACATTCCTCGCGCCAAGAAACCTAAACAATTGCCTTATATTTTGTCAATAAAGCAGATTGTTGAAATGATAAAAAAAGCCAATAACTTAAAGCATAAGTTAATGGTACAGATAATGTATTCTTCCGGGCTTAGAGTGAGCGAATTAATTAGCCTTAAGATAGATGATATAGATTATGATCGTAAAACTATTTTTGTCCGAAGTGGAAAAGGCGGCAAAGACCGCATTACTGTTTTGTCGGGAATAGTAATAAAAAATGTTGATCAATATTTGGCAGAATACCGGCCCTTAACTTATTTATTTGAATCATTTACGCCGGAGCGTAAATTGACAACTCGCAGTGTGCAGAAAGTTGTTGTTGATCTGGCTGTCCGGATCGGCATAAAGCGTTCGGTCGGGCCGCATACTTTGCGCCATTCGTTTGCTACCCATATGCTTGAAAATGGGGTAAACTTAAGATATATTCAGTCTATGCTTGGGCATAAAAGATTGGAAACGACACAAATATACACGCGCGTGGCAACTGATAGATTCGCAGGCATTAATGATTTATTAAAGTATGAAAAAAATTATTAAAATTAGAATAGTTTTCTGGGCTGCGCTTTTTTTGCTTATCCTATGGCTGTTTTGGAAAGCGATAGTTCCGGCCGGGGAGATAGTTTATTCAACTGATTTTAATGATAAAAATTATTTTTTAAGAAAAATAACGCCTAAAGAGCGTGTTTTAGCGGTTGATGCTTTATTGCCAAATCGGATAATCGGTGATCCGGTTTATTTTAATTTGCGCCCGGTAAGGGGATTTGATACCGCGGAGATGACCTTTAGGTTTAAGAACATGACCGGTTTGCCTTTGCTTGAAGCGGGGATTCTTGTCGACAAAACAACTTGGCGTTATGACTTAAAACCGCTGGAAAATCAGGATCTTAATAAAATAATGTTGGTTTGGGACCTTGCGCGCGATGGAGATGTTGTCCTTATTGAACGCGACACGCTTAGCAGTACCACGAAATATGATTCAATTACCAAGTTTCTTGAAAATCCTCCGGAATCGGATCGGATCGCTGTCTATAATTATGATTTGAACATTGACTATGTTCTGCCCGATTATGAAGCAACAGAAAAAACAACTGATTTGCCTTTTTCCTTGCGAGGGGCTTACCAATTTTTTACATACATAAAAGACGAAGAGTTAAACGTTAACTTTAGCTTTCTTGATCTTAATCGAAATAAAGATGCTGACTCGATCGAAATATTGCTTTGGCTTGATAATGAGTTGCTTGATTCACGCCGTCTTGAAGACGATGGAATAGCGATTGATAATCGCCAGGAATCAGAGGTAATGAATTTTACTTATACAATGCCTGATTTGCCGGAAGGGGTTTATAAGATAGAAGTTAAAGCAAATAACGATATTGTAACAACCGCTTTTGAAACTAAGCAGGAAAAGCTGGCTTTTTTTCGGTTCAATCTGGCTTTGGCGCGGCCAAACAACTGAATTTTTTACCGACAGCACCTTAATTAACATAAAAACAGTAAATCCGGAAAGTCTGCAGATAGTGCGGACAAGCGGACAAGAGGTGAAAATAGACGAAACATATAAGCAGTTCATTCTCCGTTCCGCAAAAGCAACAACTACGCTTAGTGTTGAAAAAGAAGATATTATTCTCGCCTTTAACGGCAGTCTTAGCCTTTCTCCGGACGCGCATATTAACCCAAAGTTTAAACAAGTCGGGCCTGAGCTTGATATAAACGCGAGCGGAATTGATTATGTGATAGCCCGTTACGCTGGCCCGCGCGTAGAAGAAGATTATAAGGCCGCGACTGTGATTTTTGACCTTAAAAAAGCTTATCATGAAAATAAGGGCTATAGTATAATTTTGTCCATACCCGGGCTTAAAGCGGAAGAGAATGACAACAGTAAATATCTTGAAATTGAATCAATTAGCGTAAAATTACGTGGTAAGAGTATTTACAAAAAAATTAAAGAAATAATTGAATGAAAATTCTATTAACTGAATTATTTTATGTTTGTTCCGGCGCGGTTATTTTTCTTGGCGGCCTTGAATTGGCTTGGCCCGGCTCGGTGTTAGCGTACTTAAATTTAAATTGGCTGTTGTTATTTTGGCTTGTTATTGGTATAGTAATAGTAGTTTTTATTAAAAATAAAGAGCGTATTTAGCTATGAAGAACATAGGAAAGAATATTCCTTTAATTATTTTTTTACTGGTTTTTTTAGGCCCTATCCTGGGTAAGAAGGTTGTTGTTTTTTTGTTATTATTATTTATTTTTTATATATTAATTAAGAAATTAAAAAGTACTGATTTAGGTAATTTATTAAATAATTATAAAATCCACAAAAATGGAGGACACAAAAGTGGAGTATTTAACACAAAACATATGAATGAAGCAATTGATTTGGATAAATTAAAATCCATGAAAAATTTTAAAAAAACATTATCCCTTATTATTTTCGGCTTTTTTGCCGTTTGGCTGTTTTTTGCCTCAATAGTTATCGTTGACGCGGGAGAGACCGGAGTTTATTCGCTTTTCGGCAGAGTTAAAGACCAGGAACTTAGCAGTGGTTTTCATCTGGTTATTCCACTGGCCAAGGTAACGCGTATGAGCATCCGAACCGAGGAATATACTATGAGCATTGTGCAGGGCGAGGGCCAGCGCTATGGCTCGGACGTAATTACCGCCTTAACAAAGGAAGGTTTAAATGTTGATCTGGACATGACGGTTCTTTATCGTTTGCAAGAGGAAAAAGCCAGTGATGTGTACAAAGATCTGGGTCTGTCTTACGATGAGAAGATCATCCGTCCGACTATCCGGACTTCTATTCGCGATATAATCGCCCAATATGAAGCCAAGGATATTTATTCGGAAAAGCGCGAAGAAGCGGCCGGTAAAATTAAGGAACAACTGGCGAATGAATTAAATGAGCGGGGAATAAATATAGAGAGCGTACTCTTAAGAAATGTCGTGCTTCCTCCTAATCTTGCAAGGGCGATTCAGGAAAAATTACAGGCCGAGCAGGAAGCGGAAAAATATGATTTTATTTTGGATAAAGAAAAAAAGGAAAAAGAACGCAAGGTTATAGAAGCGGAAGGACGACGTGATTCCCAGAAGATAATAAACGAGAGTTTAACTACTAATTACCTCTATTTCCTCTATATTAACGAGCTTAAAGATCGGGAAGGAACTGTTTATGTGCCAACTAGTCCGGGTACGGGTATGCCCTTGTTTAGAGATCTGGGAAGATAAAATTTAATTTACAATTTTTAATTTACAATTTTCAAACAATTAATAAATTTATCAATTCTACAATTTTTTAAGCTGTTTAATTAATTGTGAAATTAGGTAATTAAAAATTGTTTGATCATTGAAAATTGATCATTGAACATTTAAAGTATATGATTGACGGAGTTATTGTAAAGAAACTAAACAAATATAATGACGAACGCGGTTGGTTGGTTGAGATTTATCGCAATGATGAGGTTGAATATCAGCCGGTTATGAGTTATATAAGTGTAACTAAGCCGGGAGTAGTGCGCGGACCGCATGAGCATAAAGATCAGTCCGATTGTTTTGTATTTATTGGACCAGGCGCTTTCCGTCTTTATCTCTGGGATCGGCGTGAAGAATCGGCAACAAACGGTGAAACGGTAACAATTGAGGTCGGTGAAAATAAACCGACTATGGTTATTGTCCCTCCCGGAGTAGTGCATGGCTATAAATGCATTTCTGATTGCGATGCCTGGTGTATTAACTTACCGGATCGTTTATATAAAGGAAATGAAAAGAAAGAAGAAATTGACGAGATAAGATGGGAGGAAGATAAAAATTCACCATATAAAATTGAATAAAAATAATAATAATTATAATTAAAACTTTTAGTTTTTAATTTGAAAATTTAAATCATTAAGTAATTGTTTAATAATTAAAAATTTTTGTCTGCCGGCAGGCAGGGAAAATTAATTCTATGGATTGTATATTTTGCAAAATCGTTGAGGAGGGCATTCCTAGCCATAAAGTCCTCGAAAACGATAAAGTTTTGGCGTTTTTCGATATTCTGCCAATAAGTCCGGGACACACGATCGTTATTCCAAAAAGGCATGTTAGCGATGTCGAGGATTTAACTAGCGAAGAGTTTTTCGCCATGGCGGCAGCCGTAAAAAAGATCGGGAAAGCAGTTATGGACGGGCTTGGCGTTAAGGGGTATAGCGTTTTTCTTGATAACAAGAGCGCCGCTAATCAGCATGTGCCGCATACGCATTTCCATGTCGTACCTCGGGCTGAAGGCGATGGACTTGAACGCTGGCCGCAAAGCGGATACGGCGAAGGTGAGGCCGAAGAATGCCTAAAGAGGATAAAAACTAATCTATAATATGGATAATTGCATTTTTTGCAAGATCGTAGCCGGTGAGATGCCGAGCTATAAAGTGTATGAGGATAAAGAGTTCTTGGCCTTTCTTGATATCCGTTCGTTAAATCCCGGACATACTTTAGTAATTCCGAAAAAACATATCCGCTGGGTTTGGGATTATGAAAATATTAGTGGTTACTATAAGGTAGTAGCCCAAATCGCGAACGCTATTAAACGGGCGTTTAAAACCGATTATGTAGTTTCGTTTATTTTTGGCGAAGAAGTGGATCATGCTCATGTTTGGCTGGTGCCAAGACATGATGGCGACGGACATGGCGGAGCAATAGATCTAAAGAACATTAAAAAATATAGTGAAAAAGAAATGCAGGAAGCCGCTGATAAAATAATCAAGCAAATTACAGATAATGAAAAATCAGGAACATGAAAAAAGGCAAATTATTACTTGACATATAGGCAAAAATCTGTTAAGTTCATATGAATTAACAGACAATTGTTTAAAAATAATGGAGGAGTCGAATAATCGGCTCTTTTTCGTCTAAATGAAAATATTAGTAACTGGCGGAGCCGGGTTTATTGGCTCAAATTTTATACGACATATATTGGAGAAATATCCGGATTATAAGATCATTAATCTGGATTCATTAACTTACGCGGGAAATCTTGACAGCTTACGTGATGTTGAGGAAAAATACGGCGAGAATTCACCTGAACGACGTTATTATTTTATAAAAGGAGATATTCGCGACCGGGAGATCGTGGATGGCTTGATGTCAAAGGTGGATACGGTTGTGCATTTCGCGGCTGAATCACATGTTGACCGCTCAATCGATAATTCGCAGGAATTTTTATCGACGAATGTTTTGGGAACGCAGAATTTGCTTGACTTGGCTAAGAAGCATAATATTGGACGCTTTCTCCATATTAGCACCGATGAAGTTTACGGCTCTATTCGCAGCGGCTTTTATCAAGAAACAGATGCCTTGACTCCAAACAGCCCATACTCCTCTTCAAAGGCCGGAGCTGATTTGCTAGTTATGTCCTATTTTAAAACCTATAAATTTCCGGCTATAATTACCCGGACCACGAATAATTTTGGACCCTACCAACACCCGGAAAAATTTATTCCTTTATTTATTACGAATTTAATCGATAATCGTGAAGTGCCTATTTATGGCTACGGCCTGAATCGGCGCGACTGGATATATGTTCTTGATAACTGCGTTGCGCTTGACGCGGTATTGCATAAAGGCCGTGAAGGAGAGATATATAATATCGGTACTAATACGAATGAATTATCAAATATTGAAATATCAAGCTGGTTGGCGCATTCCCTGGGAAAGCCGGCACATCTTATGAAATTTGTAACTGACCGGCTCGGACATGATTTTAGATATGGCGTTGACGTTAAGAAGATAAACGAAGAGCTTGATTGGCGCCATGAACACGCCCTGGATGAGAGTTTAAAGAAAACGATTGATTGGTATAAAGAAAATGAATGGTGGTGGCGGAATATAAAAGAAGAAGAATTTGAAAATAATTATAACGAATAGTATTCGCAGTAGATAGGTTATTAACCGGAATTACGACCCTTTTTTATTTGTTAAAGAAGGGTTTTTTGATTGACATATAGGCTTATTTTGGTTAAAGTAGAATTAGGATTAGAGTTGACACTGGTCGGTTTTTTATGTTTTAAAATAAATTTATATTTGTAAAAATGAGAATATTAATTACCGGCGCTAAGGGGAATTTGGGCAGCCAGCTAATGAAAGAATTGAAAAATTTGGGAGAAGTTATCGCTTTTGACCGGCAGGAAATTGATATTACGAAAAAAGATGCTGTTAATAGGAAAATCAGCAGCCTAAAGCCTGATATTATAATCAATACCGCGGCCTATAATAACGTTGATAAATGCGAAGAAGATAAGGATGAGATGGTTATTGCCCGGCGTTTAAATCAGGCGGCAGTTGGTTATTTGGCTGACGCGGCCTTAAGCGTTAACGCTGTTTTTATCCATTTTTCCACAAACTATGTATTTGCCGGCGATAAGCCGGGCGGATATCTTGAAGACGATTTGCCAAAGCCGGTTAGCCAATACGGAGTAACAAAATTTTTAGGCGAGCAGGAATTGATAAATCGGGCAAAAAAAGGCCTTAAATATTTTTTAATACGCACTTCAAAATTGTTTGGACCGATCGGCAAGAGCGAATTATCTAAACCAAGTTTTTTTGATCTTATGTTAAAGTTGGCGGAAACAAAAAATTCGCTGGATATTGTGGACGGGGAGTTAAGCAATTTTACCTATACTCCGGATCTGGCCAAGGCGGTTAAAGAACTTATAGCGGGAGATTATCGCTTTGGCATATACCATCTAACTAACGCTGATCCGGTTACCTGGCTAGCGGGAGCCATAGAATTATTTCGCATAAAAGGGGTAAAAATCAATATAAACGCTGTTGACGGATCAAAATTTCCCCGGTCAGCTAAACGGCCGGCATTTTCCGAACTGCTAAATACAAAATTCCCGTCCTTAAGAAGCTATAAAGAGGCTCTTAAAGAATATCTTAAGAGTTTATAATGTTAATTCCCTTGTCATCCTGGAATTTTGCTTTAAGCAAAGCTTAAAGAAAAATATCCGGGATCCAAGGTAGCGTAGTACAAATATTAAAAAGCCATTAATGATAATGCGTAAGACTTAATAAGCTTTATCGGATTATAGTTTATCAGTACGGTATATCCCGGATCCCGTGCACCCCAAGGGTGCCCCGCAGGAAATGCACCCCAAGAGTACTTCTTACGGGCGCCCCTGGGGTGCACTTCCATTGGGCGCGCTACGCGCCCCTAGGATGACAAAAAGAAAAATTTTTATCTTTTGTCAACGAATTACTTAACTTCTACAGGAATGACAGAGAGAAAGTGTAAACTTTCAACTTTACAAAATTTATAGCTAACTTTCTGTGTAACTTTATAACTTTACAAACTTTATAATTTTATGAACTAAATTTTATGAAAGGAATAATACTTGCCGGCGGAACCGCTACGCGCCTGTTTCCGCTTACGGCCACAACTAGCAAACAACTATTGCCAATTTACGACCGGCAAATGATTTTTTATCCTTTAAACCTACTGGTGAAGGCTGGCATCAAAGAAATATTAGTTATTGTTTCCCCCGAGCATTCGGGACAATTTTTAAATTTACTTGGTTCCATATTTGAGCAAACCGATATCCGTCTGGAATTTAAAGTTCAAAAAACTCCTCGCGGATTGGCTGACGCATTTATTGTTGGTGAAGATTTTATTGACAATGATAACGTAGCTATGATATTGGGGGATAATATTTTTGAGGATGATTTTAGCGAAGACATTAAAAATTTTAAAAAAGGCGGAAAAGTATTTGCCGTAAAAGTTCCTGATCCGGAAAGATCGGGCGTGGTTAAATTTGATGATAAAATGAAAGCTGTAAAAATCGTTGAGAAGCCTAAAGAATGGATTAGTGATTATATAATACCGGGGCTTTATATTTATGACAGCCGAGTAGTGGAAGTGGCAAAGAGCGTGAAGCCAAGTGATCGCGGGGAAATAGAAATTGTTGATTTACATAATTGGTATCTTGAAAAAGGAGAACTTAAAGTGGGCATGGTAAAAGGTGCTTGGTTAGACGCCGGTACCTTTGATTCTCTGTTTGAAGCAAGCCGGATAGTTAAAGAAAAAAAATTATACGAAAATTTTGACCCGGCAATAAACCAGGCAATTCAGGAATTTAATAAAGAATTAAAGGCATTGGCAAAGAAAAAATTGTAATTATGAAGTTAGTTATTGGTTTTATAACTTACGGCGAAAACACGGCAAAGTATTTGCCGTATTTTTTGCCGAGCTTGATCAAGCAGACTTTTGGAGATTATAAAATAGTAGTGGCTGACAATTCTTGCGTGAGCGAGAATGAGAATTCACTCTATATTACGAAGAATTATAAAGATGTTGAGATAATTAGCAGTCAAAGTAATATTGGATTTGCCAAGGCAAATAATATTATTATTCGGCGCGCAAAAGAACTAAACGCAAAGTATGTAATGATCCTTAATCCGGATATGATTTTAGAGCCCACAGCAGTTAAAGAAATGATCTTGGCTATGGATAATGACGATAAACTCGGTTCAGTTTGTCCCCGGGTGTATCAGTGGAGTTTTGAAAAAAAAGGAAAGACTAATATAATTGATAGTTTTGGTCTTAAACAAATAAGCGCTCTTAGATTCAAAGATGTTGGGCAGGGAGAAGAGGATGTGGGTCAATATGATCGGGAAGAAATTATCGGTCCAAGCGGAGCCGCGGCAATGTATCGGTTAAACGCCCTTGATAAAATAACCCTCTCCCCCAGCCCTTCTCCTAGAGCAGGAGAGGGGAGACGGAGAAGAAGAGTAGAATTTTTTGATGAATTAATGTTTATGTATGAAGAAGATTGCGACTTGGCTTATCGTTTAAAGCTGGCCGGCTATACTTCTAAATGCGTAAGTAGGGCAATAATTTATCATGATCGCAGTGCCGGCGCTAAGGGAATGAGTAATTTACAAGTTGCATTAAATCGAAAAAATAAAGCCCGCTGGATCAAGGAACAAGGCTTTAAAAATAAGCACATTATATTTATTAAACATTGGCAAACCTTGAAATTATTAGAAAAATTTGAGGTGTTATGGTTTGCTTTTCGTATGTTTGTTTTTGTTTTATTGTTTGAGCAGTACTTATTTAAGCAATATATTGAGCTATATAGAATAAGAAATAGTTATAAAGTAGAAAGTTTGTAAAGTTATAAATTTATTTTTATGAATTTATCAGTAATAATTGTTTCCTGGAATGTGCGGGAAAAATTGCAAGAGAATTTGCAGGCGCTTTTTGAGTCTGTCCGTGTTTCCGGTTGTACGGCTGAAGTTTTTGTTGTAGATAACGCCTCGGTTGATAAAACTGTGGAAATGGTAGAGAGTGAATTTCCTTCCGTAAAAATAATAAAAAATAAGGAGAATCTGGGATTTGCTAAAGCTAATAACCAGGCAATAAAACGATCAAGAGGGGATTATGTTTTACTTTTAAATCCTGATATGCGCGTGCGGACGGATACGATAAAAAATATGAAGGCCTGGATGGATTCTAATAAGAAAGCAAGCTTAGCTGGTTGTAGACTGGTAGATGAAAAAGGAGAAATAGTGGAACAGGTAAGGCGTTTCCCAAAAATTTTAGACCAGCTGGCAATTATTTTAAAATTACCGCATTTATTTCCATCTGTATTAAATAAATATTTAAGAAAGGGTTTTGACTATGAAAAAGAGAGCAGAGTTGACTCTTTGCGCGGCGGCTTTTTCTTTTTGCGCCGCGATACCCTTGAACGGATCGGCCTTTTAGACGAGCGGTTTTTTCTTTGGTTTGAGGAAGTTGATTATTGCCGGCGAGTAATAGATAAGCGATATGGTGGTTTTGCCGGCGAAGTCTGGTATACTCCGGCGGCCGAGTGCGTTGATTATGTCGGGCAAAGTTTCAAACAGTTAAAGCGGGGAAAGACCCAGAAATATTTTCGCGATTCCCAGCTTAAATATTTTAAGAAATGGCATCCGATTTGGCAATATTGGTTGCTAAAGTTAGCTTGGCCGTTTGGCGCGAGCCTTGCTAAGATAGGCGAAAAACTTACAATAAATAGCCGGGCCAAGACATAAATTATGAATAAGAAAGTGGCAATAATAATAACTCCGAACTGGAAAAATTACGCAAAAGATTATTTGCGCGAGTGTATGGCCGGCATACGCAGGCAGGATTATCCGGGCGAGATGAAAGTATTTATTACGGATAATGAAACAAGCAGCGAAAGCGCTAGACTATTAAGGTCTTTAGCGCCGGAGGCTGAGTTAATTTTAAATAATACCAACGATGGTTATGCTAAGGGTTGTAATGATTCAATGCGTCAGGCTTTAATGCAGGGATTTGATTATATTGCTGTTTTTAATATCCATACCAGCCTTGAACCGGATTGTCTAAGAAAAATGGTTGAGGCGCTTGAGTCGGATGCGCGCATCGGAGCGGTCCAAGCCCGGATCATGATGAAGGAAGAGCCAAACCTTATTAATTCAATCGGTAACACGACTCATTTTCTTGGATTTGGCTATTGTCTTGGTTATCAGGAGAAATGGAAGAACCAGGTTGAAACGGTTGTTGATATCGCTTATCCTTCCGGGTCATCAATATTATTTCGGCGAGAAGCCCTGGAGAAAGTGGGGCTTTTTGATGAAGAGTTTTGGATGTATAACGAGGATCAGGAAATAGGCTGGCGGCTTTGGTTAAACGGCTGGCGGGTTGTTTTGATGCCGACGGCGGTGATGTATAATAATTATGAATTCCAGCGCTCAATAAAAAAATACTACTGGATGGATAGGAATCGTATTTTAGCGATTCTGCTATGTTATCATTTCTTAACTTTGCTGCTTATTTTACCGGCTTTTATCGTTATGGAATTTGGCCTTATTTTATTTTCTTTTAAAACCGGCTGGTTTAAGGAAAAAAAAAGAGTTTGGCTTTATTTTTTACGTTTACGAACCTGGAAATATATTATCTATTCCCGGCGCCGCAATCAGGAGCTCAGAAAGGTAAAAGACGCGGAAATAATTAAGCTAATTGTTGGCCGTATCTGGTACCAGGAAGTGGATGATATAAAATTGCGATTAATTAATCCGGTATTTAAGTTATATTGGCGGATATGTAAGTATCTAATAGTTTGGTGAATTTATAAGTTTAGATTTTGTTTATGATAGATTTAAGCATTATTATATTAAATTATAAGAGCAAGGGCGATACTTTGAATTGTATTAAATCAATTAAAGAATCGGATTTGGGCGCTCTTAGATACGAAATTATCGTGGTTGACAACGGTTCGGAAGATGTTATTGGAGATATTTTATCTTGGCAGTATCCGGAAATTATTTTTATAGATAATAAGGTTAATGTTGGCATGGGTGCCGGTAATAATGTCGGATTAAAGCGGGCGACCGGTAAATATTTAACAATTATGAATCCCGATACGCTTGTTTTTGAGAATTCATTTAAAGAATTTTTTGAATATATGGAGAAGAATCAATCTGCGGGTGTGGTTGGCCCGAAACAGCTAAATCCCGATAAAAGCATTCAGAATTCCTGTTATCGCTGGCCCGGAGTATTAACGCCTCTTTACCGCCGCACGCCGCTTAATAAAAGCAGGCTAGCGCGAAAAGAGCTTGATCGTTATCTAATGGCCGATTTTGACCATAATCATGAAAGGAAAGTGGATTGGCTTCTTGGCTCTTTCCTTTTTTGCCGTAGAGCCGCTTTACAAGCAATAGGGTTTTTTGATGAGCGTTATTTCCTCTATTTCGAGGATACTGATCTTTGTCGGGAATTCTGGAAGAAGAAGTGGGAAGTTATTTATTATCCAAAAGTAAGCATAATTCATAACCATCGGCGCCAGAGCGCCCAGATTGCCTGGTATAAATTTTTGACCAACAAAGCAACCAGATGTCATATTGTTTCCTGGATTAGATATTTAAAAAAATGGGGGTTTAAACGCCCGTTATCTATTAGTTAAAAAAATTAAGTGTTTAGTGTAATTCGTATTCAAGGCGATGATCGCGAAAGTTAATATTAATTATTAATTTGGCTATGCGACAAAACCGACGCGAAACACATAACGCCAAATGAATAATTAATATTAACTCCGTTTGCTTACTTATGTGTAAGACTTGGATTAATAAAAAAATATGCAAAAAATAAAAAAAGCGATCGTGGCTGTCGCCGGTTCCGGCACTAGATTTTTGCCGGCAACAAAAGCCATGCCCAAAGAAATGCTGCCAATCGTTGACAAGCCGATAATTCAATATGTTGTAGAAGAATTAGTTGAGGCTGGGATTGAGGATATTATTTTGGTGACTAAGTGGGATAAAAAGCCTTTGGAGGATCATTTTGATTATAATTGGGCTTTAACCAATGAACTTAAAAAATCCGGGAAGCTGGAAATGCTGGAAAAAATAAAAAAAATCGCCAATATGGCGAATTTTATATATGTCAGGCAATTACCGCAATACGGGAATGGAGTACCGGTATTGTCGGCGGAGAGCATAGTAAAAGATGAAACTTTTATTTTTTGCAATGGTGACGATTTAATAAGATCTAAAGTGTCTTTTACCAAGCAGATGATCGAAGAACATGTTAAGACCGGCAATTTAATGATGGGTACGCAAGAGGTGCCGCGAGAGGATACTTATCGATACGGTATTTTAAAGTTAAAAGAGGGGACTGCGCTTCTCGATCATATCGTAGAAAAACCCAAGGTTGAAGAAGCGCCTTCAAATTTAATTAATATCGGACGGTTTATTTTAAATCAGGATGTAATAGATATTTTAAAAAGAACTCCGCTCGGTAAAGATAATGAGTTATGGCTAGTGGATGCGGTTACGCAGTATATAAAAGAAGGCGGCGAAGTAGGGGTTAAAAGAATTGAAGATGGAGAGTGGCTGACTACCGGCGATCCGTTAAATTTTCTGATCGCAAATTATAAATACGCGCTTGGCCGGAAAGATATCGGTGATAAATTAAAAAAGTTTTTGCAAGACACTTTAAAATAATAAGTATTAGAATTATTCATTAACCGTGCCAAAGCTGTTATTCCTCTTCCTTTTGTCATTTCGACCGGAGCGTAGCGTAGCGGAGAAATCTATAATATCCTTAAATATTCTTTCTATATTTTTTTAATATATCCATAATTTCAGAGATATTTTTTTGTGATAATAGTCCTGTTTGTAATTCGTTTATTATAGATTTCTCCGCTCCGGTCGAAATGACAAAGGGTTTACTGAATAGCAAGCTTATAAAGGCCTTCTTGGTTGCCTATCTTGGAATAGAAATAAAGAGTGTCACCTTTTTCTGTTAAAATCGGCGATGATATATTTTCAAGCTCAACGAGCTTGGTTATATTATGCTTTTCGCGATTATCAAGCTCAAGAATATTAATATTCTTGTTGGTCGCGAAAATAATGTGCCTGTTATTTGGATGCCAAAAAACATCTTTGATTATATTGCTGATCCTGGTAAGCAGTATTTTATCTCCTGATCTAGTATCAAGCATCCATATTTCAAAATCAGTTGAATAAAGTAATTTATCGTCATCGATCCAGTGCGTATTTTTTACGCTTTTTATCGTTTCAACGAGCGGTTTTATTGGCGCGAAGGGATTAATTATGTACAGGAGATTGCTTGATGTGTCGTATAGGCTAATAATATTGTTTCTTGTATCAAGAAATGAATAGTTTGAAAAAGGAATGTTAATAGTTCGAATTAATGAATTTTCATTAATATTCCAAACGTTAAAAGAATTTGAATAATTTGTACGTTCAATATAATAAAGATAGTTTCCAGCAGAAATAAATTCCGCTAGATTGTTGTTTTTTCTTATCAACTGACTTTTTTTCGTAAAAATATCGTAATAATAAACTGCATCCCCGTTTTTGTAATAAAGGCGGTTATCATCGTCTGCGTCCCATTTTAGTTCAGAAATATTTTGTCCTAGTATTTTTTTTATTGATTGCGGTTTTTTCGGTTCCTGAATATTTATTAGATTATCTCCCGCTAATACCCAGCGGCCGTTAGCTGACCAAGCGGCTGCGCCGTCAGTAGAAGAGGCGTGCGCTGAACTGGTAGCTACAGTAATGATTTCTTCATTTTCAATTTTTATCAAATCAATGCCCTTGTTAGCCAGAGTAAGCAGATTTGTTTTATCAGGTGAAAGAATGATATTTTTATAAACATCGTGCTTTACTATTAAAGGCAAATTGTTTTTAAATAGATCAACGTCTTCAATAAATGTTGTTTTTCCTGATTCTATTTTGAGTTTTTTTTGCCAGGTCCAGTGTCCGGAAGTTTCCAATTTTACGTCATACTCTCCGGGAAGCAAATTTTTTATTTTAGCCGGGGTAGTGATAAGGCTTTGATTATTAGTTAGTACGCTTCTAAAGAAATTTTTTTCAATTTTTCCGTTTAGATAAATTTTTGCTCCCCTTGGCTCGGTATCAATCACAAGCATGCCGGTTTTTTGCAAGTTAAAACCGGACCCGAATTTATAGCCGGAAGCGTAAAGGCTTATTAGCGGCGTAATAACGATAAATAGGAGGATAAAGATAGTATATAAAACCCGTCTTTGGCTTAGTGTCATAAATTAGTTTTTCATTTTACAATTTTTTTATTTTAGCGCCAAGACCACGTAAGCGGGCGTCAATATTTTCGTAACCGCGATTTATTTGATAGATATTATCAATTTTAGTTTTACCTTGCGCGATTAAAGCGGCAATTACTAGGGCGATTCCGGCTCGCAGGTCAGGTGATGTTAAATTTTTACCGTATAGCCTGGTCGGTCCGTTTACTACAACCCGGTGCGGGTCGCACATAGTAATATCGGCTCCCATTTGCGAAAGCATATCAACGTATAAAAGCCGCCGGTCATAAATAGTTTCATGAATCAAGGATGATCCTTCTGCCTGGGTCATAAGAACCGTAAAAGGAGATTGAAGATCAGTTGGGAAACCGGGGAATTCATGAGTTTTTATATTGTAGGAACGTAGTTTTTTTGGTTTATTGATCTCGAGCCAATCTACCCCTTCCCTAAAGGGGATATTGATTTTTTTAAATATTTCAAGCAATGCCCTGATATGGTCCGGTTTACAGCGAGTGATTCTAATTTTTGAACGAGTAGCCGCCGCCATTATTGCGAAAGAGCCGGTTTCAATCCGATCCGGGATTATTTTAAAAGTGCCGGCTTTAATTTTTTTTACGCCCTCTATTTTAATCGTGGATGTTCCGGCGCCTTTTATTTTTGCCCCCTGAGAGTTTAGATAATCGGCTAAAGCTTTAATTTCCGGCTCCATGGCCGAATTACGCAAGGTTGTTACGCCATTAGCGAGCACAGCCGTCATCATAAGCGCTTCAGTCGCGGTTACGCTTACCACGGTAAAAAAATAGTCGCATGCTTTAAGTTTGGTGGCTTTAAGCTTGTAATTATTCTCATTTTTTATAATTTCAGCGCCAAAATGTTTAAAACCATCCAGGAATAGATCTATTGGCCTTCCACCTGCTCCGATTACGCATCCACCGGGATGGGGGAAACTAACTTCTTTAAAGCGCGCTAAAAGAGGACCGACAAACATAATTGAGGCCCGGAATTTATTGGCTATTTTAGCGTTTAAGTCCGTTTTATTGATTGTCTTAGGATTTATTTTTATTGTTCGTCTATTCTTTTCGGTCTTTACTCCTAAATCCTCAAGCAAGCTAAGGGCTTTATCAATATCTTTAATATATGGGGTATTTTTAATAACCATGTTATCACCAGAAAGCAAAGCAGCGGGAATTATTTTCAGAGCTGAATTTTTTGCGCCCATGACCGATATTTCTCCGCTTAATTTGGTCGGGCCGGAAATTATATATTTTGGCATAATTTATTGATGATAATATAATAATATTCTCTATTACAGTATAGTTTTAAATAGGTAAAATAGCAACTATTTTCCGTTATTTTCGCGAATAATTTTTCTCTTTATTATTTAAAGATAAAGACCGGGAGAGAAATAAAAAGAAAAATTTTCGGGTTAAGAGAAGCGGTGACAGGGAGAGCTTATTATAGCTTGTCATAAATAGGGTGATTATGGTAGAATTTAGTGAGTAAATTAGGGCGATTTTTATTTTAAATTAATATACACGCATAAATCGCATGAATAAAAAATATATTGTAAAAAAAGTAATAATAATTTTTATTATTATATTAGTTTCATCAGCAACAAGCTTTACGGCCGGAATTTTTTTCGCAAGCCGAAGTGAGATCGCGAAAGATATAGTAAAACGGGAGGCAGTTTATGTAGGCGAAGTATTGGGAAAATATAAGGAGATCGGCGAGGGAAGATTAAGCCAAGACATAGATTTTGATCTTTTTTGGCAGACTTGGGATTCATTAAGAAAAAATTATGTTGATAAAGACAAGCTTAACGAGAAACAGATGTTTTACGGCGCTCTTCGCGGCATGGTTTCTTCACTAGGAGATCCATATACTGTTTTTATGGATCCTAAGATTTCTCAGGATTTTAGCGATGACTTGGCCGGCACTTTTGAAGGGATTGGCGCTGAGATTGGCATCAAAAATGATGTTTTAACGATTATCGCGCCTTTACCTGATATGCCGGCGGAAAAAGCCGGGTTAAAAGCGAGTGATAAGGTTTTATTTATTGACGATAAAACGACTATGGGAATATTTATTGATGAAGCGGTTAATTTGATCAGAGGTCCGAAAGGGACAGAAGTAAAATTATCAATTGCCCGGGAAGGTGAAGATAGTATTTTGGATATTTTTATAAAACGAGGAAAAATAATTGTTAAAAGCGTCCGCACTGAAATGCGTGAAGATGATATTTACGTATTAAGGATAATTAATTTTAATGACGATACGGAGCAACTTTTTAATCAGGCGGTTAGCGAGGTTATTAAGAATGATCCAAAGGGAATAATTCTTGATTTACGAAATAATCCGGGCGGTTATCTTGATACCGCGATTGAAGTAGCTAGTGAATGGGTGGAGGACGGTGTGGTGGTCGTAGAGCAGTATAATGAAGAAAGAAAGTTTGAACATCTGGCTCGTGGCCGGGCTAGGCTAAAGGATTTTTCTACAATTGTGCTTGTAAACGAAGGCAGTGCCTCTGCTTCAGAAATTGTTTCCGGCGCGCTACAGGATTACGATAAGGCAAAAATTATCGGTATGCATACTTTTGGCAAAGGTTCGGTGCAGACCCTTACTAATCTTAATGACGGATCGTCTATTAAAATTACGGTAGCTAAATGGTTAACACCCGAAGGTAGGAGTATAAATGACGAAGGAATATTGCCTGATCTTGAAATTGATCTGACACGGGAGAATTATGAAAATAACGAAGACCCGCAAATAAAAAAAGCAATTGAACTACTTTTAGGCAAAGTTGAGGCAATCGGCGAAGGCGATGATACGGCAACGAGCGCGGCCGCTGAATTAATTGAAGATGAAGTTGAAGCAGTACTTGAATAAGAATATTAATTAAAAATATTTATGAAAAAGAAATTTTTTTCCAGTTCAGCCATTATATTTATTTTACTATTTATTTTTATTGGTTTTGTTTTTTTGTATTTTAACATAAAGTTTTTTAAGATTGGCATTGAACAAAGAGAAGCTGAATCAGGGCAATACTCAAGCCAACAGAAAGAAATTTTAACAGCTGGTTCAAATACGGAAAAAATCACTGGCGCAAATGAATGTGAACAGAAAGTCACCTCCCTTATTTCCGGTTATATCACTAAAAAGACAGCCACGGCAATTTTTATCTCCCAAGGGCAGGGCGAGCAAGAACAAGGGCGCGAAGTGTTGGTTTTGCCCGACACTCGATATTTAAAAATAAAGACAAATAAGAAAGGTGAAACATTGTCAAGCGAAGCAATTGAATATTTTGATATACCTGATTTTGGAAGCATAGTAGCGGTGGTTTATGATATCCAAGGAAATAAAGCAAACGGAGAAGTGTTAAAATATTTAGTATTTGAATAGTCTGTTTTGGCCGGTAAATTTTTGATTGTTTATTGTAATTGGTATATAATTAGCCGTGTTAGTTAGTAATTAAAATAATTTTATTTACATTAATTATCTGACTGGGTCAGATGAAAATATATGGTAAAAAAAGAAATTAAAAATGATGTTTTGGTGTTTGATTTAAATACTAAAATTTATCCCAAGGAGGCGATATTTGGGGCTTGTTTTGTTTTTATTGACCGGGCCTATTTTTTCCTAGATAGCAAGAAGAAGGATGAAATTACCGTGAAAATTAAGCGGAAAAACACAAACGATTTTTTGAATTCGGGGGAATTTCATAATGAATTATTAAATTTTGTCCATAGAATAAATATTGCCAAACAAAATAAAAAGATTAGGGAGTATATTGTTGAGCGAGCGCTTTATTCTTCCATAGATAATAGTGCCGGTTTAGATGATGAAGAATTTGACGATCCTTTGGATATTGCTGTTCCCTGGGAAGAAAAATATGGCGATAATAAATCCGAATAATATTTCAAGGCTATGTCGAACGAATTAACAATAAAATTTAATAAAAATTTATACAAGAATAAAGCTATTAAGCAAGCCATAACCCAGTTTTCGGATTGGGGGAAATTTAGTGTTATAAGTAAAGGCGATTATTATGTTGTTACTATAAAGGGGGAGCACGTTAAGAGCGAGGCTTGTTTTAAAGATGAATTTAGTAATTTTGTTTTGTATTACACAAAGAGTAATTAATATATGACCAATAAAAAACAAATAAAACTTGATGAATTGGCCAACTTTAGGTTTGAAAAAATTAATGATAAGTATTTATTAACCAATGATTGTGGCGACTATTTAAAAATTACAGAAAATGAATTTAAAAAAATTACGGATAATAAGCTGGATGAAAACGGAAAGCTTTACAATTCATTGCTTAAAAAGAATTTTATTAGGGATAAAATTGATTTAGATGCTATTGTTGAAAGATATCGTGATCGAAAAAAGTATCTTCTCTCCGGCGGTCCAACTTTGCACATAATAGTTGTTACCTTGCGCTGTAATCAAAATTGTATTTATTGCCATGCTTCCGCTAAAAGCATGGATGAAAAAGGATTGGATATGAGCGAAAAAACCGCGGATAAGACTTTGGATATTATTTTTGATTCAACTAATGAACATATTTCAATTGAATTTCAGGGCGGGGAGCCGTTGGCAAATTGGCCGATTATTAAATATATCGTAAAAGGGGCGCAGGAAAGAAATAGTAAAGCAAAAAAAGATCTGGTAATTAAGCTGGTTTCAAATTTTAGCTTGCTGGATGAAAAAAAATACAAGTTTTTAATTAAAAATAATGTAAGTCTCTGTACTTCCCTGGATGGGCCGAAAGATTTGCATAATAGAAATAGGCCGATTGATAAAGCCGATAGTTATAATACGGCAATTAGCTGGATCAAGCGGGCAAATAAGGAATATGAAGCTTTGGAAAAGAAAGGCTATATATGGAAGCTCTCGGCAATAACAACTGTAAGCCGGTTTTCCCTTGAATATCCAAAGGAGATAGTTGACGAGCATATTAAGCTTGGTTTTAATAATATATATCTTAGGCCCTTAAATCCGTTTGGTTTATCAAGGGAAATCATAAAAAAGATCGGCTATGGACCGGAAGAATATGTTAGCTTTTATAAGGAGGCTCTTGATTATATTATTAAAAAGAATTTAGAAGGAACTAAATTCGTTGAGCGGTACGCGAAATATTTTTTAAAAAAGATACTTTCCGATTCTGATCCGAATAATCTGGATATGCGCTCGCCCTGCGGGGCCGGCATCGGACAATTAGCCTATAATTATAACGGTAATGTCTATACTTGCGATGAGGGCCGGATGCTTAGCATGATGGGAGATGAAAGTTTTTTAATCGGTAGTGTTTATAAGAATGATTATAAAGAAATAATTACCCATCCGGTAACCAGAGCACTTTGTTCGGCATCTTGCCTGGAAACTGTTCCCGGTTGCAGTGATTGCGTTTATATGCCTTATTGCGGCGTATGTCCGGTATATAATTATTTTGAGCAAGATAATATTTATGGGCAAATGCCGACAAATGAAAGATGTAAGATTAATATGGCGATATTAACCTATTTGTTTGAAAAAATGGATAATAAAAAGATAAAGAATGTTTTTGCGGATTGGGTTTATAATAGTTATTGAGTTTTACCAGTGAATTGTATTTGTGTATTAATTATAATAATGTTATAATGTGTATAGTTTAATCTGTATAGAATATGAGTAAAAATAATAAACCTAAAATTCCTAAATTACCGTTGATAAAAAGGGATATTAAGGATTTTTTAACTTCAGAAGAGGGAAGTATTAATAAAAAAGATATTTCCCAAATTGCTATGGGGGTTATTGCTATTGGTATTGGTTTGGCCGGGGCAATGAAACCTGACCCGACTGAAGCGGCTTGTACTCATGCCTCGCACGGTTCCCATGCCTCGCACGGTTCCCATGCCTCGCATGCCTCGCATGCCTCGCATGCCTCCCATGCCTCCCATGCCTCTCATGCCTCCCATGCTTCACACGGTTCCCATTCCTCCCATGCCTCGCACGGTTCCCACGGACAATGGTAGTTTAGAGTGATTCAAAGTTTGGCATGAATTTCCCTCAGGAAAATGTTTTAATTTTAAATTTGACTTATAGATGCAATTTGAAGTGTTCTTTTTGCAATGTCCCTAAAAAAGAAGAAGAGATGTCTGTCAGCTCGGCGCGAAGAGCTGTTTTTTTATTTCTGAAAAATAATAAAAATAAACAATTAAAGATTCGTTTTTTTGGCGGTGAACCGCTTTTAAGGTTTGAATTAATTAAAAATATAATAAATTATTCGCAAGAAAAATATAAGAATTTATTATTTGATTTAACAACAAACGGAATTTTAATTAATAAAGATATAATTAAATATATAGCTCAAAAAAAGAGAATGGAATTAATATTAAGCTGTAATAATGAGCAAGTTTTAATTAGCAAAAAAAAATATTTTTTACTGCACGAATTAAAGCCAATAATAAATTTTATGCTTACCCCGGAAAATGTTGATAAAAGTCTGGGTGTTTTAAGAAAAATGTTAAAATACGGATTTCAAAGTTATAATTTTTTGCCGGCATATTATACAAACTGGACAAACGACCAGATAGTATCACTTCATGTTTTTTTTAAAAGAGCCCTAGAAGAGTTTAGCGGATATAAATCGATAAGAATAAAGAATTTAGAAATAATTACACCAATTCCGCTTTTTAGCACATCCTTATGCATAGATTGTTCAGGCGATATATATAGAGGAAATATGTTTATGGATATAAATTTATCTAAAATAAAAAATAGATTTTATTTAGGGAATATTCAAGAGGTTGAATCATTTGAATCACTTGATAAGGACAATAAAACAATTGATTATCAAGGTTTGCTTATGCAATGCTATGGTGATAAACTGATAAAGGTTACAGCTTTGGTTGACAGAGAATTAACATTATTTTGTCAAAGAATGAAAAGTCGCTTAAATTAGGGCTTATGAAGAAAAGACTTGAGTTTCATATATCTTACACCTGTCGGAATAATTGTTTTTTTTGTAGTGAATACAACCAGATAAAGCGGTTTGGCGGGGCAGTTGTACCTCTTAGTATTATTAAAAAAGTACTGACTTTTCACAAAAGAAAGGGGTTTAATCATTTAACTCTTACCGGCGGCGAACCCTCTACGCATCCGGATATATTGAAAATACTTTTGTTGGCAAAATTTTTAGGATATACAGTATATTTAGGCACAAACGGCGGAAATTTTCAGTATGATGATTTTTGCCAGAAGGCCTTGCCCTTGATTGACGAATTGTCTTTTTCGATTCACGGTTCTAGCTCAAGTCAACACAACAGTATTACAGGAAATGAAGATAGCTATGGCAACTTAATGCTTGCGATAAAGAATGCAAGTAAATTTAAAAACAGCATATATTTTCAAGCCAATGCAGTGGCGACAAATGTTAATTTTTCTTCTTTAAGTAATATTATTAAATTTATAATCGCGCAGAATATTGTTTCCCAGATATTAATTTCAAATATCGCCCCGGAAGGTCAAGGTAAAAAGAGGTATAAAGAATTAGCAGTTAGGTTAAATAAATGGAGAAAGGTTATACCGGGATTGATTGGATTTGCCAAGCAGAAAAAAGTGCAATTAAATTTTTTTGGTTTACCGTTTTGCGTTATGAGCGGGTATTTGGAAAATTCAAACGATACCTGGTGGACGCCGAGAACTACTGTGGAATTGTGGAAAAAGAAGAATAGAAATATTCTTAAAGTAACGGAAAGTTTTAAGCCCGACCGGGAAAGGGAAAAGACAAATATTTGCCAGACATGCGAGCTTTACGATACATGCAGCGGCACTTTTAGCGAATATATAAAGATTTATGGAGAAACAGAATTGTTACCAGTTACTATAAAAAAAGATGAAAAAAAATAAGCTTGACCGTAAATGGATAAGAATATCCCGGTCATGTAATAATAATTGTATTTTTTGTCACGACACGGATATAAAAAAGAAGGGTTTTGTACCTCTTAATTTAGTAAAAAAGCAATTAAAGGAGGCGAAGCT
>Ga0255402_1019_pt1 | contig 24029 bp, 21 predicted proteins | sample ANMaggSeSYBR01D4_FD_182125 | JGI IMG/M metagenome (GOLD analysis project Ga0255402, IMG submission 182125) | Sediment cell enrichment communities from methane seep in Santa Monica Basin, California, United Staets - ANME aggregate JGI... | ecosystem: Environmental > Aquatic > Marine > Cold seeps >...
TTGGGAATATATCGAAAACCCAGAGAAATTACCGTCGGCAGCTGGATTAATAAATGCATGCCCGCGCCTAGTACAACCCCCCAGGCCAAGCCAAGAATACCGGCGTTTGGAACGAAAAAAAGTGCGCCGATAATTATGCCGACATTGTACATTATCGGAGATAATGAATAAACAAAAAACCTCTTGTAAGACTGTAAAATCCCGCCTAGTACACTCGATAGTCCCAGAAGTATTGGAGACAAAAGCATGATCCTAGTCAAATTCGCTGTTAGTAATTGCATCTCAGGAGAAAAACCAGGAGTCATAAATTTCATGAACAGAGGCGCGAAAATAACTCCCAAACCGCCAAGAACAATCAAAACAATACCTAAAATATTTAAAATATTATTAGCTAACTCCCAAGCTTCGCGATTTGGAGAAGCGGAAAAAATCGTTCTTATTTTACATTTTGGATCCTTAATAAGGCAGGAAAACAACGGTACAAACCCGGCCGATAAAGCCCCGAGAACAAGCAGATTAAAAATAAAATCCGGTACTCTAAAAGCGGCGTAATAAATATCCATTGTATCTCCGGCGCCAAATTCCCCGGCCAATATGTGATCGCGGAAAATACCAAGAAACCTGCTAACAAGAGAAGACAGCGCCACTAATAAAGCCGCGACTGTTATGCTATTTATTTGTCTGGAAAATAGTTCTTTTATCATTCCGTTTTTACTCGGCACAGCTAGTCTATTATCTATAATAAACCCATTAGCCCCATAAGTTTTACCTTATGGAGCTAATTATGTCCAAATTTAATATAATCCAAATCTATGAATTAATTGCGTATGCTTAAACGGTATATTAATTCACCATCGCACTGGTATCGCCCAATTCCTGGCCAAGCTCCTTGGCCTTAAGTACTCGACGCATAATTTTCCCGCTACGAGTCTTGGGTAGTTTGTCAATAAATTTTATATCCTTAATTACCGCTATCGGACCGATCTCTTTTCTTACATGCTTTCGTAATTCCATTTTTAATTCATCAGATGGTTTTGCTTTGCTGCCCAAGGTTACAAAAGCGACAATCACCTCCCCTTTTACCGGGTCCGGGACACCGATCACGGCTGCTTCCACAACCAGTTTATGTGAAACAAATGAACTCTCTACTTCAGCCGTGCCGATCCTGTGACCGGCTACTTTTAAGACATCATCAGTCCTGCCCTGGATCCAAAAATACCCATCCTTATCTTTAAAAGCGACATCGCCGGCAAAATACACCCCCTTAACCTGACTCCAATATGTTTTCTTATATCTTTTAGGGTTGTTAAAAATCGTCCTGATCATTCCGGGCCATTGATTACGGATTATAAGATAACCGCCCTTGCCGGCTGGCACCGGCTTACCGGCTTTATCTACCACGTCAGCAATAATACCCGGAAATGGCTTAGCAGCCGACCCCGGCTTTAAAGGCGCACAAGGCAAAGGCGTGATCATATTAGCGCCAGTCTCAGTCTGCCACCAAGTATCCATGATCGGACAGCGATTCTTGCCGATATATTTATAAAACCATTTCCAAGCCTCCGGATTTATCGGCTCGCCGACCGAACCTAGAATGCGCAAAGTTTTCATTTTTCGAGCCAAAGGCCATTTAATACCGTATTTCATCATCGCCCTGATCAAAGTCGGTGCCGTATATAGAACGTTTACCTTATATTTTTCAACTACTTTCCAGATGCGGTCCGGTTTAGGAACATCCGGCACTCCTTCGTACATAAGAGTTGTTACGCCGGCAAGTAATGGCCCGTAAATAATATAACTATGGCCGGTAATCCATCCCGGATCAGCTGTGCACCAAAATACTTCATCGCCATGCAAATCAAAAACCCATTTAATAGTTCGCAATACGTTAACAGCATATCCGCCGTGCACATGCACTACCCCTTTCGGTTTTGAAGTTGTGCCTGAAGTATAAAGAACAAAAGCCGGATCTTCAGCATCCATTTGCGCGACGCGCGCCTCTGTCGGCTGTCCTTTTATAAAATCGTGGTACCAAACTTCTTTTCTTTTATTAAACTTAACCTTTTGCTTATTATTTTTTACTACAATCACTTTTTTTATTGACTTGCATCCTTTTACGGCCTCGTCAACAATTGCCTTAAGATTAATAACCTTGCCTCGTCGAAAACTGCCGTCAGCAGTAAAAATAACTTTAGCCCGGGCATCCTGAATTCGATCTTTTAAAGCCTTAGCCGAGAACCCGGCGTAAACCACGGAATGCATAGCGCCGATCTTGGCGCAAGCCAACATCGCAATCGCAATTTCCGGTATATTGGGCATGTAAATAGCCACTCTATCCCCTTTTCTTACCCCTAGCCCTCGTAAAGCGTTTACGACCTGATTAATCTCGCGATAGAGCTGTAGATAAGTATATTTTCGCGTTCTACCGGTTTCGTCCTCCCATAAAATAGCTGTTTTATTCTTTATTTTCCCTTCTTTAACGTGCCTGTCAACCGCGTTATAGGCAAGGTTGCATTTCCCGCCCGTAAACCATTTATAAAAAGGTTTTTTGCGATCATCAAAAACCTTGTCCCATTTTTTAAACCAAACTAAATCCTTGGCCGCCTCTTCCCAAAACTTAACAGGATTACGAGCCGCTTTCTTTAAAATGCCTTCATAGTCGGATATGTTAGCTTCTTTAAGGAGTTTTTTAGACGGTTGATATTTTTTATTAAATTTAAGCAAAACGTCTGTTAGCTCCCGCTCTTGTTTTTTTACCATAAAATTATTTTTGCATACTGTGCATTGCGAATCATATATCGCATAACGCCAACTATGCCAATTATTTTACTATTTATATAATTAAATTTCTTTTTAAACTTTATTGTTTTATACTATATTTTTTATAATTAAGCGCTAGAGGTTATTGGCTTTAAACACCTGCATCACGCCCCTTTTTGTTAAAAGGCCGTTCTGCGCTCCTTGTTCACTAATAACAGAAGCGGTATTTTTTACGCTTAAATACATTGCCTTAGCAATATCACCATTAAATAACTCAAGACCGGCTACTAAAGTCGAGCCAAAAGCATCACCTACGCCGGTTGTGTCCATGCGCCTTCTCTCGTGTAAAATATCTTGATGATAAAAAATCCTGCCGTCATAAGCGTCAGCGCCGTTTTTCCCCAAAGTAATTACTACTATCTTTGGCCCATATTCATGGATGATTTTTAGTAAATTCTTAATATTATTTAAATATTTGCTGCCTTTACTGGCGTATTTCGGATTAGTTATCACAAGCTCAATGGCCTCGTCTTTATTCACGGTAAGCATTTCAGTTCTCTTTAGGTATTTTCCAATCGCTTTAAACCCGGCATGTAGTTGTATATGGCCAGGATTCCAGGCCACTCGAGTCGTGGTTTTAAATACATTATTTAAAATTTCCCGCCATTTACCCGATAAAGAAGTCATATACACCCATTTCGCCTTATCAAGATCCTTCACTTCTTTAGCCGTAACTGTCAAGTATTTATTGGCAGCTCGGTTAGAAAAACCCACATGCTCCTTGTCCGTGCCAACGACAAAAAAAGTAAAGCCGGTTTCTACATTTTTTATTTTTTGGATTAAATTTGTTTTAACTCCATGTTTTTCAAAGTTAGACACAATATCCTCTCCTCTATTATCCGCGCCTATTGCCACCATCGCGGCCACGTTAAATCCTAATCGCGATAAACATACGGCCGCGTTTGAAGCGCCGCCGCCAAAAGTGGAATAAGACCGGTTAATGCGCAACTTCGCGCCATATTCAAAAGCCATCAATTTCTGGACCAAGACATCATCTTTATTATCGATCATTATCGCCTCATTAGTATAAAAAGTTATGTCCTCGGTTGTTCCTCCGACAGTTATAAAATCGTACTTATAATTCATAAATATTCATAGATTAATTAATATGCTTATTTTTTAATTATAACACAATAAAAAAAACAAAAAAAGAAAGAACAGCAGCTCTCTCTTTATTATCCAACCAGGTAATTCCACTATTGAATAATTTAATATTTTTACCGTAAATCACTAATAGCTTTATCAAGTTCATCCCGCTGGCCTTTAGTAACAAGATATATATTATCGCTACTGCCTTGTTTTGCGAAATAAAGCGTATCATCGCTTAATTCTTTTCCGTCTTTTAACTGCGCGTCGCCTATCATTAAAATATTATCAACTCCTTCTCCGGTAGTCTGAATAATTATATTATTTTTCCCCAAACCGGTGTTATCAAAAGTTTGCTCCGGAATATCGGCAGCGATCAAAGAAGACATAATACTTAAAACCTCGTCTAATTTTTCGTCGCCAATACTAAATTTATAAGGCAAAATTCCAAGCCACTCTTCGTCAACTTTCTCAACTGTAAATTCTCTGGTCGGATACTGAAATCTTATCTTAGAAATCTTTTCTTTCTCCGCGTCAAAAATAGTCTTGTCATACCACTCATTTCCGGCTAAAGCCGCATTTAAATTGGCTTTAACTAAGTAAGTCTCATCGCGATCTGGCTGGGAAATATAAGAGCTTAAATAATCACTACCGGCTTTTCCGACATTAAATTCGATAAAAACAGTTTCGCCCTGCATAAGCTCAACTATAGCGCCATTTTCGTTTGTATTAAACTCGCCTTTCTTTTCCGGATTCTCGCTAACAATCTCAACCTTGGCTGTTACCGCGTCGCGTAAAGTGCTTATCATTGTTTCGGATATATTATCGCGCAAATAAAAATCCTTAGTGCCGTCAACTTTCCAGCGATTTCCGACTTTTACTAAGCTAATTTCATTATCCGGTTTTTCTATTTTTATTTTATTTACTTCGTCAATATTAATTTTTTTCAAAAAATTCTTCGCTTGGCCAAGATCCGCTTTCCATTCCTGAAACGGACCGCTATAAACAAATGCTAAAAACAATAATACCAATAAAATCCCTCCTAAAGTCAAATTATTCTTGTTCATAAGAAATTCTTATTTATTTAGAACTAGCAAAAGCTAATATTAATTATTAATTTGGCGTTATGTGCTTCGCGGTGGCTTTGTCGCATAGCCAAATTAATAATTAATATTAGCTTTCACGATCATCGCCTTAAATATAGTTTTACGCCAAACGCGTAAAAAATTATTTATCTAAATTCTCCTTAACTTTCGCAATAAGATCATCTTTGTTTTGAATTCCTGTTAAGCGCAATATTTCACCGCCTTCTTTGTCTAGGAAAATAAAGGTAGGCACATCTTTAACTTCGTATTTTTCCAAAACTTCAGGAGATTCATCAGCGTCAAAAAATTCAGCCTCAAATCCCGGAATAGCCTTTTCTATTTCTTCCCACATCGGCTTCATAACTAAACATTCCTTGCACCAAACGGCGCCGATTTTTACTACTTTCATAAAATTAACAAAAATTAATATTAAATATCATCAACAAAACGGGAACGGCGGCGTATAAAATACCTGCCTACGCCAAAAATAACAACAATAAAAGTTATCCCAAAAACATTCAAATAGCGAAGAGCGGCTTTGGCCGAATCTGATAGATCCGCCTTTATTGGCCGGCTGGTAACGCTCTTTGAACGAATATTGATCAAATCTTCGTCAAAACTTAATAGGTCAACCAAATTCTGGAAAAAAATTAAATTATCAGGAGTATTGCGGATAAAATTATCACTAATAAAATCACTATCACCAACAACGATCAAGCGGCCATCAAATGCCCCTCTAGTTTCTTCGCTTTCCGGGTAAGCATCTCGTAAAGGCGCGTTCACGGACACAGCCATAGCATAGCTTTTTTGATCACCTTGCGGAATGCCAGCGCTTTTCGGATCTATACTAAAATTATCAGTCACTCGCCAGCCTTTTTCAGTTGTAAAAGCAAGATTGTCAAATTGCCCTTCGTCAATCAAACCGGCATCAACTGACACGGAACTAACCCAGGGAAAAATAACATTCTCCAAATTAGAAACCGCCGCGTTTTTCTTGTTAAACCCTTCGTTAGTAATTTTCGGCCAAAACGAATAATTAGTGGAGAACCTCATAAACCCCTGAGTGAATGACGCTAGTCCGTTACGTTCATCAGCTACCAAATCTTGATTGATCTTTATGCCATATTTAGCCAAAAGGGTTTCCAGCCCGGTTGGATTTTTAGTAGCCATTAAGCCTTCCCCAATTGTTACGCCATCCGCTAAAACAAGTAAGGAACCGCCTTTAACCATAAAACTATTAATAGCCTTAAGCTGATCTTCGTTAAACTCTCCCTTAGGGCCAATAATCACTAAAGTATTAATATCAACCGGTATTTCCGGCTCTTCCTCGCTTAAAAACACTTGACTAATGGTATATAGGCCAGCCAACTCCTGGTAAGCAATGCTAACTTCTGTTTCCGAATCGGATGTTTCTTGAGTAGCTAAATAACCGATTGTTGCGATTTCATCGGTGGTAACTTTTTTTATGGCGGTAGTAATTTGGTACTCAAGATCAGAGGTATTTCTCTTAATAGCCGGGATCGCTTCTGTATTATCGGCGAAACTAACCGCTAGCCCCATATAACCGTTCACTAATTGTAGTTTATCTTTTTCATATACTTCGAAAGTAAGCTGGGGAATGCCGAGAATCATTAATTCCCTGGCCACATCTTCGTCATCTCCCGGATCGATAAACTCAACCCTAACTTTGCCTTTAGAGTATGCTTCATATTCGCTTAATAGATCGGCAACTTCCTGCTTTAAGCTTATAAGTTGGTTAGGCAATGTTTTTGAAAAATAAGCCTTTATCATTACGATGTCATCAAGACTGCGAACGGTTTTCTTGCTAGCCTGAGAAATCGAATAAATATTATTCTTGGTTAAGTCAAGGCGCAGGAATAATTTATAAGAAAAAAAGTTTAGCACCACTAAAATTCCAATCAATAAAATTATTGTGATCGAAACATCGGTTTTTTTTATTTTTTTGGTTTTTTTTATTTCACTCATATGTTATTTCCACCCCCTGCTCTCTATGGTCTTAATGTTTAACCAGAGAAAAATAAATATAAAGGAGCAATAATATATTATATCTTTTGAATCAATTATGCCTTTAGCAATATTAAAAAAATGATTTCCAAGCCCGAGAAATTTAAAAACCGGGACTAAAAACTGCGGCGTTCCCAAAAGTACGAAATCAGCACCAATAATAAAAGCGGTAAAACAACCTACTAAGCTTAGAATGAAAGCAATGATCTGATTTTTTGTAAGACTGGAAATAAAAAGTCCGATAGCGATATAGGAGCCGCCAAGAAATAAAGCTCCCAGATAACCGCCAATAACCGGCCCCCAATCAATATTACCGAGAGAGACCAGGGTAAATGGTAAAGAAATTGTCAGCAACAACGATATAAATAAAAACGCAAGCGCTCCAAAAAATTTACCCAGAACAACCTGTAAATCAGTAACCGGCAAAGTTAATAAAAATTCTATTGTACCGGTCTTTTTTTCTTCAGCCCAAAGCCGCATCGTTAAAGCCGGAGATAAAAACAGAAAAATCCAGGGTAAAAGATCAAAATATCCGCGCAGACTGATCTGTCCGATCAGATAAAAATTCTTAAAAAATAACCAATTTCCCATAACTAAAAACACACCGATAAAAATATACGCTATCGGAGAATTAAAATATCCCATTAATTCTTTTTTAAAAAGAGTATATATGACGCGCCAGTCATTCCAATTTATTTCTTTAATTTTTATCATAAGCTAATTTGTTAAATCTTTAAACACGTCTTCTAAGGAAACTGACTTGCGATAAAGTTCAATCATGCTCCAGCCGTTATCTTTTATAGATAAAAAAAGATATTCCCTTAGATCAACTCCCGTTTTAGGGGTAATTTCATAGCCATACACCTCTTCCGCCTCTTTATCTGTTTCTTTTACTTCTTCAACATTTTCCATTTCTCTTAAAATACGCAAAACATCCTCTTTCGGCCCTTTAACTTTTGTATAGATAATTTCTTTACCGCTGGCTTTTTTTATTAATTCGTCCGGAGTGCCTTCGGCAACGATCCGACCATCATTAATTATAACCGCTCGGTCGCAGGTAGCGGTAACCTCGCTTAAAATATGCGTTGAAAAAATAACTGTCTTTTTCTCGCCAAGTCTTTTTATTAGCTCCCTGATCTCAACGATCTGATTCGGGTCAAGCCCGGTGGTAGGTTCATCAAGAATAAGAATATCCGGTTCATGAATTATCGCCTGGGCTAAACCAACTCTTTGCCTGTATCCCTTTGACAATTCTTCAATTGGTTTTCTGATCACCTGTTTTAATCCGCAAGAACTAACAACAGATTTAATTCGCTCTTTTATATCATTCTTTGATACGCCCCGGACTTCAGCCACAAATTTTAAGTATTCATAAACCCGCATTTCGTCATAAAGAGGTACAGTTTCCGGCAAATATCCGATCTTTTTTCTGGTAGCAATTGAATTGGTTGTCGTATCAAGTCCGTCAATCTTTACTGAACCGCTGGTCGGCGACCAAAAAGAAGTAATTATTTTCATGGTCGTTGTTTTGCCAGCGCCATTCGGACCTAAAAGACCGAGGATCTCGCCCTTTTTCACGCTAAGGTTAATTGAGTCAAGAATAATATTGTGGCTCAATTTTTTTGTTAAATTTTTTATCTCGATCATATCTTAAAAAAATAAAAAATAGCAATTAGCTATTAATCGTAAACCTATTACAAATTATAGTAATATTACCATTTTTTGCAAGTACTAATTTCTGTGGATAATTAATTTTTAATAATGATAAAATTATCATCTAACATTAGCAAATTTTTTGCTATTTCATTTCCATTAGTACAATTTCTCGGATAATTACTTGATTAGCACGTTGAATCTTTAAACCAATACGATCTCCGGGGCGGAATCGCTGTACTACCGAAAGCAAAGGATTATTTTCATCGATTTTAATGGCGTTTATCTCAAATATAATATCATTAGCCCGAATACCGCCTAATTCCGCCGCTGATCCCGGCATTACGGCATAAGTATGGTCAATTCCGGCCGTGACCCAGGCACCGTCTAAACGAGATAAATTATTCTCCTTAGCTATCTCTGGCGTGACCATCATATATCTCACTCCGACTAATGGCCGAAAAATACGGCCATGTTCGATAATAGAACGGATTACCGGCTTGGCGTCGTTTATCGGAATCGCAAAACCAATAGCCGAACCTTGCGCCTCAATTGCTGTATTTATCCCAACTACTCTGCCGGACAGATCAATTAACGGGCCACCCGAATTCCCCTGGTTTATTTTAGCGTCAGTTTGTATCACATTATCCAACAATTCCGAATTTCCGCTTATGTCGCTAGCTGTTAAACTCCGGCCCAAACCGCTAACTATGCCCTTGGTAACGCTATTTTCATACCGGCCCAAAGCGTTGCCAATAGCAATAACAGAAATACCCAATTCCAAGGTCTTGCTATCCCCCATCTCTACGCACGGTAAATCCTTATCAAATATCTTAAGTACCGCCAAGTCGTTCGCGTTATCCCTGTCTATGAATTGAGCGTAATATTGCTTGCCGGAATTAAGAGTTACCCGGTATTCTCCCTTTTCTTTGCTGGCCGCTTCCACTACATGCCGGTTAGTTAAAATATATCCGTCCGGTGAAATAAGAAATCCGGTCCCTTTCATCTTCTGCTTCCGTATTTCCTGCATCTCAAACCTGCCAGTTAACATATTCATCCCTTCAAACGGCGCGTAATCATAAACTATAATACTAACCACAGCCGGTATAACTCTCTTAATAGCTCTAACCGTCGCTTCCTGTTCATTAAATTCAAGATCGTCCGCTATTGCCTCCGGATTCTCTCCATTAAACAAATTAACCAACATGCCGCGGCTAAAAAAACCAAAAGAAAAAACAACAATAACCATTAAAACTGCTCCTGTAATTACTTTTTTATTCATAAAATAAAATTAAAGCTTATTATAATCCTCAGGATGAATTCCGGTTCTGGCGGATTCCTTTTCCTGCTCAGAACGAATTTTGTCAGCTATTTTTTCGTTCGCGGTCTTCTCTCTCACCGGCATTGTCTGGTCGTCTTTTTTGATCTTAGAGATCTGAATATTTATCGCTTTTTTAAGCTCTCCGAATTCCTCATTGCTTAATTTTGTATTTCCGGCCACCATTCTTATAAAACCAGGCGTACCAACGCGATAGCCGCCGCGCTCACTTTCTTCCATGGCCGCTTTTACCAGATCATTAAACTGCGCCTGACCGGAAAAAAGCGATGACACTATGTTTGGTTTATAATTTTCTTTGAACTTCATAAATACAGATCTTTAAGCAAATCTTTTTGTTTTCTACTAAGATTTGTCGGTGTTTTTACAATTACTTTTACTATTTGGTCGCCGCGTCCTCGTCCGCGAAGCCTTGTTATGCCTTTGCCGCGCAGTTTGAATTCCGTTTCCGATTGCGTACCGGCCAGAATTTTTAGCTTAACCGAACCATCGACGGTATCTACGTCTATTTTATCACCTAAAGACGCTTGTGTGAAATTTATTTCCACCTCAGACCTTATTTCATATCCATCGCGCGTAAACCGCGCATCTGGATTAACTTGTATTTTCAAATACAGATCTCCGGCCGGCAAACCTTTTTCTCCGGCTTCTCCCTGACCTGATAAGCGAATTGTTTCTCCATCATCAATACCAGCCGGTATTTTTACCGTTATCGCAACTGAATCCAACACCACGCCGGAACCATGGCATTTAGTGCATTTTTTAGCGTATGTCTTACCTTCGCCATTGCATTTTTCGCAAATCGCCTGCACCTGCATATTTCCCAGAATCGTTCTCTGCACTTTCGTAACCCGTCCACTGCCGCCGCAAACTTGGCAAGTTTCAATTTTTGTCCCTGGCTCTGCCAAATTTCCTTTACAATGGCCACACTTAACCTGCTTTTCAAGGCGAACTGTTTTATCAACTCCGAAAACAGCCTCTTGAAAGCTGATAGCCAGCATTACCTGGATATCATTACCTTGTCTTTGCCGGCTACCTCTTTGTCCGCCCCGGAAACCGAAAATATCGCCGATACCGCCAAAAATATCGCCCAAATCATCCATGTTAATGTTGAAGCCGTTGGCAGCGCCGGAAAAATCCCTAAAGCCGTCAAAACCGCCCGCGCCTTGCATATTCTCAAAACTTGAGCCAAACTGGTCGTATTGGCCGCGTTTTTTAGAGTCGCCAAGAACCTGGTAAGCTTCGTTTATTTCTTTAAACTTAGCTTCATCACCATTGGCTTTATCCGGGTGGTACTGATGCGCTTTTTTCCTAAACATCTTCTTGATCTCGTCCTGGCTCGCGCCCTTTTCCACCCCTAATATATTGTAGTAGTCTTTACCCATATTATTTTACCTCTCCTCCGCTTGCTATCTGCCTGCCTGCAGGCAGGCGCTCGCCTCCCCCTCTCCTAATTAGGAGAGGGGGGCGGGGGGTGAGGGCTTTACCCTTTAAATCCTATCTCCTTCCCGGTCGGTGCGTCAGCCGCTTTTATTTCGCCAAATTGTTTTTCGTATTTATCCAAATTCTCCTGCATCGCCTTGGTCATCCGTTTAAAATGCCCTGGGTTGCTGATAATTTTACCGGCTACCTTGCCACTTAAACCCATAATGCTAATAAACATCATCTGAAATTCATCACGATTATGATTGATCTGCATCGCGTTAGCGTATTCCGCCCCAGGCAGATTGTCCGCGATCTTAATCTCCCTCTTTTGAGGATTTTTTGGATCTACATTTGTCATATTTTTATTTATTTATCTTATAATTATTTTTTATCTTCTTCCTTTCTATCATCAGCCTTTTTTTCCTCAAATTCACCTTCAACCGGTTCTTCTTTCTTGCTGCCATCCCCTTCTTTACCGCTAGCATCTTTACCTTCTTCAGCCGCTTTAGCTGTTTGTTCGGCTTGGGCCGCTTCATGCATAGCCGTCCCAATCTTCTGCGCCACCTGGTTCATATCATCCATTTTCTTTTTGATCTCATCATACTTATCCGTATCTTTAACCTTTTTTAATTCTTCCAGCTTGGCTTCAAGCTCCTGCTTATCTTCTTTTTTCATCTTGTCGCCGGATTCTTTGATCAATTTTTCGGTAGTAAAGACAACCGTCTCGGCCTGATTTTTAACTTCCGCGTCTTCTTTCTTTTTCTTATCATCCTCGGCGTGCGTTTCCGCGTCTTTCTTCATTTTTTCCACTTCTTCATCACTTAACCCGGAAGACGCGGTAATTGTTATTTTCTGTTCTTTGCCGCTGGCTTTATCCTTGGCGTTAACATTTAATATGCCGTTAGCGTCAATATCAAACGATACTTCAACTTGGGGCAAGCCGCGCGGTGCCGGCGGTAAGCCGCTAAGAATAAATCGCCCTAAAGTCTTATTATCACCGGCCATAGACCGTTCTCCCTGAACCACATGTATTTCCACGCTAGTCTGATTATCAGCCGCGGTTGAAAAAATCTGCGACTTTGAAGTCGGAATAGTTGTGTTGCGCTCAATTAAAGGAGTAGATACTCCGCCCAATGTTTCAATGCCAAGAGAAAGCGGCGTAACATCTAAAAGCAATACATCCTTAACATCGCCCTGGAGCACTCCGGCCTGCACCGCCGCTCCCATCGCCACCACCTCATCCGGATTTACGCCAAGATGCGGTTCTTTGCCAAAAAATTCTTTTACTTTCTTCTGCACCAAGGGCATACGGGTCATACCGCCAACTAATATTATCTCTTCAATGTCCTTAGTCTCGAACTTTGCGTCACTTAAAGCCTTTTTACAAGGTTCTAAAGTCTGCTCAACTAAATTGCCCACCAATTCTTCAAGTTTTGCCCTGGATAATTTCATAACCAGGTGCTTTGGACCGCTCTCGTCGGTAGTGATGAACGGCTGGTTGATTTCCGTATCCATGGTAGTTGATAGCTCGATCTTCGCTTTCTCGGTCGCTTCTTTAATGCGCTGCAACGCTAAAGTATCTTTTGAAAGATCAAGACCGGAATCTTTTTTAAACTCCGCTATGATCCAGTCAATAATAACCCGGTCAAAATCTTCGCCGCCGAGATGAGTATCTCCGTTAGTCGATTTAACTTCAACCGTATCTTCACTTACGTCAAGTATTGAAATATCAAAAGTACCACCGCCCAAATCATAAACCGCTATTTGCTGTCCCTTTTTTTTGTCAAAACCGTAAGCCAGAGCAGCCGCTGTCGGCTCGTTGATTATTCGCTTAACTTCTAGTCCGGCGATCTTACCGGCATCCTTAGTCGCCTGTCTTTGCGCGTCGTCAAAATACGCCGGCACGGTTATTACCGCTTCGGTGATCTTTTCGCCAAGCTTAGCCTCGGCATCAGCTTTTAATTTTGAAAGTATCATGCCTGATACTTCCTGGGGAGAATAATCCTTATCCCCCATCTTAACTACAACTCCGCCGTTACCCTGAACAATCTTAAACGGAGATGTTTTTAGATCATTTTGCACTTCTTTATCGTTATATTTTCGGCCAATCAAACGTTTAACGGCAAAAACCGTATTTTCCGGATTAGTCACGCCTTGGCGTTTAGCGGTCTGACCGACTAAGCGTTCGCCATTTTTTGAGATAGCAACGATTGACGGGGTAGTACGATTACCTTCCGCGTTTTCCAGGATCTTCGGCTTGCCGCCTTCAATTATGGCCATGGCCGAATTAGTTGTTCCCAAATCAATTCCTAATATTTTTCCCATAGTTTTATTTTCTGCGTTAAATACAGAATTATTTATTTTTTAATTAAATTTATTGAATTTATCATTTTTTCAAAATCTACCAGCGGAAAAACGCCAAAATCCATATTAATAAACATTAGTCCAGCGTATTCTCCTTGAATGTTTAAAAGCGCACCGACATTGCCGCCGATAGCGGCGCCCAAAAAATTTTCCTCTTCACCTTCCTTAAAACTATTCCGGTCTATTAATAAAGCCGTACTGCCGTTAAAATCTATTTCTTTAACAGGGCTTAACTTATAATCTTCCGCTTTTTCACCGGTTGGTAAAAAATAATAGTCTTTTCGTTTTTTCAAGTAACCATGAGTTTCTGTTAATTCTATCTTGCTTGAAGTAGCGGCGCTTATATAATCTTTTGTTATTGCTCCAAATTTTAACTTCTCATTGTCCGAAAAAGTTCCAACTAATTTTTTGCCGCTAATTCCCTCTTCTTCGGCAATATCTATCTTTCCGAATAACGCCGGATATTCAAAAAATAAACCAAGCTCTTCGCTCCCATATTCATACTTTGCGCCCTGAAGCAACTTAGTTTTTTCTTCAAGGCCTTTATTTACATCTTTTAAATCAACATTCTCGGTTTCCGCTCCGGTTAATTTATTTTTTAGCGTCTTTAAGCGCTGTTCAAAATCTAAACGGGTATTTCGGGCGTCATTTCTTACTTCTTTTACGCTCGCGTCAATAACTGTCTTTTGCCAGGCATAAATGCCGCCACCGACTATAAAAGCGGTAATAATAATCGCAATACTAACTCGCAATATACCCCGGTCATCCTTTTTAGGTCCGTTTGTGGCTAACTTCTTCTTTGGCGCGCTTACTTTTTTTACAATCTTTTTTTTAGGAGCGGGTTTCTTTTTTAATATCGGCTTCTTCCGCGGTTCTTCCACTTCGTTCGCTATTGATATTTTTACAACGTTCTTGTTTTTGTTATTAGGCATAATTTAATATTTTACAAACTAAAACATTTGCCTTTGCTATTACTTTTTTCTCACAATTACGGAATTATTATCGCAATAACGCAAGGCCAATGTTTTGATTCAATATTTTATTTTTTAACAGTTTTAATTTTAATCGTCTTTGGCTTGGTTTTCTGGGCTTTTGGAATCAATATTTTTAAAACACCGTCTTCGGCTGAGGCAGCGGCCTGATCGCCTATGACACGAGCCGGCAAAGGAACGCTGCGGTAAAAACTGCCTCGCCTTATTTCTTTGCGATAATAATTTTTATCTTCTACTTCGCTCTTCTTCTCGCTTATCCCCTTGATGCAAAGCACATCGTTTTCAATTGAAATATCAACATTCTTCGGATCAATACCGGACAATTGACATTCAACAATAACATTATCTTTATCTTCATACATATCAACTGCGGGCATAAAACCGGCCTGTCGTCCGCTTAATGCCGGCATATCGGAAATAAATTTATCCATCTCCTCAAAGGGCTCAAAAAAAGGACTCCATTTAATTAACGCCATATGATTTGTCTCCTTAAAATAAGCAAAAATATTTCTATTCTTTGCTAAATTAAGTTTATTAATTTAAACACTATTTAACAATATATCTAAACAGTAATTTACAACCGTTGATTGTTTATTTTTTATTTTCAGTTTTTTTATCACCGTCTTCAAGTATAACTTTAGCGGCGATAATAACTTTGCCGCCTAAGATATATCCTGACCTAAGTTCTTTTTTAACTTTTTCTCCTGAACCCTCTAAAGCTTCCATGGTGAGAGGATCAAACAGCTGGCCAACGGCCTTTATTTCTTCTACGCCAAAATTCTTTAACAAATCCTTAAATTGTTTAACCACATGCTTTACACCGTTAAGCCATGAATCATGATTCTCTTTATCGCTGTGGGCGATAACCATTTTTAAATTATCGTAAACCGGTATTATATCGCAAATTAAATTCTCGTTGGCATATTTTGCAAATTCCTGCTTTTCTTTAGCTGTCCTTTTTAGTAAATTCTGATAATCGGCTAAAGCCCGTTTATAACTTTCTTTAAAATTCTCCGGTTTGTCTTTTAAAATTCCGACTTTTTTCCGGCTGCTTTTTTTATCCTTTTTTTCTGTTTCAGATTCTTTATTTTTTGTCATAATTTTTTAATTTATATTTTACTGTTAACTTCGGGTTTTTTCTTTTACAAAATTAGTAAGCGCTAAATTCTTTTGGTAATCCATCCTGGTCGGACCTAAAATACCAAAAATACTGTCATTATCTCCTGTTTTATACCGAAAAAGAATAGTTGAGCAATAATCACCGAATGGATTATCATGGCCAATCAGAACATGTTGCCCGGCGTTTATCTGTTCATACACGATTCCGATTATCTCGTCAAAACGATCCACTACTGCCGACAGGTCATAAATAAGATCTAACTGGGAAAACTCCGGCTGCTGAAATAAATTGGAAATACCGGTGTAATAAAGATTATGCCTATGAAAAGCCCAAAATACCGTATTTCCGGAAAGCCGAGAAATTATTTTCGCTGTTTCTTTTAGCTCTTGTTCGTCCCTTGTTTTAAGACGGGGCGCCAAAGAGTCTAATTCAGCTTTGGATAATTTCTTTTCTTCAATATTCTCTAAATAATACCGGTAAGCTAGTTCGGTTGGTATTCTGCCAGCGGAAGTATGGGGCTGAATTATATACCCTTCTTCTTCGAGAGCCGCCATTTCATTCCTAACCGTTGCCGCCGAAATATCTAATTTATATTTTTTTACCAACAAGCCGGAACTAACCGGAATACCGGTTTTAATATGCTCATCAATTAAAGTATTTAATATTTGCTCTTTACGCTTATCCATAACTAACTATTTTTTTATCTCCCATCTAAAACCATTTTAAATCATTTAGCACTCTCATGTCAAGAGTGCTAATAATATTATAAACCTATATGCCTTTATTTGCAATAAAAAAAGAGTTTTATCGCGCGATAACTCTTAATAAATACTAATCTAAGGGATAATTCTCTAATCTCTCTCCAAAATACCATTCCAGATACTCACGAGCGATCGGTACAGCCGTGCCACTACCCTCACCGCCTTCTTCCACCATAATAATAATCACTAATTCAGGATTATCATACGGAGCAAAACCGGTAAACCAAGCATGGGTTTCTTTCTTAGTCGACCATTGGGCCGTTCCGGTTTTACCGGCTACGGCAACCGGCACTGTTTGTAGGCTGCGAGCGCTGCCGTGCGTAACCGTCCTGCGCATGCCTTGGCGCACAACTGTAATATTATATGGATCAATAAACTCTTCACGGATAGGTACATTCTCTGTCGCCTTAATAAATTCATCGTCGCCATTTAATATTTCCTTAATAAAATGCGGACGATAAAGCTTGCCTCCATTCGCGAATACGCTCGTATAAACAGCCGCCTGTAAGGGCGTGATCAACAAATCTCCCTGTCCGATAGCTAGGTGGTAGGTATCGCCGATATACCAACGTTCACCTTTTACCTCTTTTTTCCATTTAGCGGTCGGAAGAAACCCGGTTCTTTCTCCGGCTAAATCCACACCGGTTTGCGCTCCTAGGCCAAACTTCTCGCCATATTCAACAATTCTATCAACTCCCAAACCATTGAAGTCATTATAACCGCCGCCAATATTATAAAAAAAGGTATTAGCCGATACAGCTATAGCCGTGCGGACATCAACTGTCCCGTGTCCGCCAGCCAGCCAATCGGGAAAAAACCATTGCCCAATCCTTATCCCGCCAACGCTAAGAAAACTCGTTTTTTCACTTATAATATTTTCCTCTAAAGCGGCGGCGGCAATTATCGGTTTAATAATAGAGCCGGAAGGATACTCTCCGCTAATACAGCGGTTAAAAAGCGGCTTATCCGGATGTTCAATAAGCTTATTATATTCATCTCGGCTAATGCCGCGGGCAAAACTATTATTACTATAAGCCGGCCAACAGACCATAGCTAAAATTTCACCGTTATTTGGATTAACTATTATTCCGGAAGCGCGGTTTAATTTTAATCTGTCTAAATGAGCGCGTAATATTTCCTCGAGCTTTAATTGTTGCACAAGGTCTAGCGAGAGCACAAGATTATTGCCGTCGACCGGCTTGATCTCACCGAGAAGCTTCTTTTCCTTGCCAAAGGCATCTACTTCAATCTGTTTCTTACCGCTCTCGCCCTTAAGTTCGTTCTCCCAAAAATATTCAATCCCCATTTTCCCGATATAATCGATTGGCAAATATTCTTCGCCGAATTTTTCAAGCTCGTCTGTATTTATCTTACCGGTATATCCTAAAACATGGGAAAGGGAATCTCCTTGAACCGGCTCTTCCTCGCCGACGATATAGCGCAAATATTCTCGATTCGTCCGGTTAGACAATACTACTCCCGGCCAAACTGACGACCTAAGATAAAGAGCCATAGCTGGCTCATATTCAATATGATCGGCTACGAATAACGGCCTATAAGCCTCAAGTGAATTCATTTTTACCGACTTAATTATATCAATAATATCCGCCCTTGATATGTCGTCTAAAATCTCACTTATTTCTTGAATAATTTCTTCCCGTTGCGGCTCATCCGGCAAATCAGCCGGAATTAGGTAAAGAAGAAAATTCGGATTATTCCGGACAAGCGGCCTCATTTGCCGGTCATAAATCACTCCCCGGTTCGGTTCGAGCCGTTCAATGCGAATTCGGTTTCCTTCAGCCATGGAATAATAATAATCACCTTTCACTATCTGTAGCCAAGCGGTTTTTGCCAAAAGAAAAAATAAAAAAAATAAAAGTATTCCGGTTGCAAATGGCAATTTGGCAATATTAAAACTTTTTCCAATCGTTTCTTTTTCTTTTTTTTCTGAAATATATGTATCTTCCGCCCACTTAGTGCGGGACACAGTATTAATCTTGGAATTTCTAATCTTTCCGGATAAAATAACAAAAGGATCTTTGCTTTTATTTCTTTTTATTGGCTTAAAAAATCGATATGCCTTCATATGTTCTCCTCTTTATTTAAAAATACCGGCTTATACCGCTTGCTCAATATTGTTAGAAAATAAAAAACAACTATCGCTACCGCTAAATTTATAATCAAGCCATATATCTTTACTGAAATAAAATATCTATCAAAGCCGACAAAATTTTCCAATGAGAAAAAAATACGGTAAAAATACAACATAATGTTTGATAAAACCTCAAAGCAAAAAGTAGCAAATATAGTTGCCGCTAAAAAAGAATAAAGTGATCGGTTAGTTAAAAAATTAACCAGCACAAACCAAGTCAAAATAGTTGTAGCAAGCAAGCTAACCGTAAAAATTCCAAACAAGGAAAAAGAAAAAACATCAAGAACCAAGCCGAAACCCGCCGCCCACTTAAGAGCCTTGCTAAGGCTTTGCAAACCAATGATAAAAACCATAATTACCAAAACCGCGTTTAAATACTGCAACCAACTCGGCAAGCCTTTAATAAAGGCAATCTGGATAACAACCACTAATCCGATAGTTAAGATAAACGGAATTATTTTTAAATATTTTGCCATATTGCCTACCTATCAACTAAAGGGTTTAAAACAGTGATAATAATTAATTCATCAGGATCAATGATCGGCTCGATAATCGCTTCTTGCCAAAGCTCGTTATTTTCTTTATTTACTTCTATCACGCGGCCGATAATTAATCCCCGGGGAATCATCGGTTCCAAGCCGGAACTTACCACAATATCATCAATATTGATATTCCTGTCCTGGGGAATAAACGACATCTTAATAGTGAGACCCAACTCACCTTCCGCTATTCCGCTTGTCCTGTCATCGTTTAAAACAGTCGCCGCTATTTTACAATTCTCATTATTAGTAAGATTTACCCTAGCAATCGCTTCCTTTACTTCTGAAATTTTACCGACAAGTATGCCCTTGCCGTTAACTACGGCTAGGCCGGCCACAATTCCGTCCTTAGCTCCTTTGTCAATAATCACCGATTCAGTGCGCCCATTTTCATCAATAGCGCTATCGCGGGAAAGAATATTCGCTAACGAGTAATTATACTCTTTTTTTTCTCCTCTTCCGCAGTTGCATCTCCGATCTTTTCCTTAATTAATGAAATAGTATTCTCGCTGGCGCTGATCTCCTTTCTCAACCCGTCCTGTTCCTTATTAAATTCCTCATAATCAAACGACTTTGATTGCTGTTTTAATTTGCTCTCAATCGCGTTCATCTCACTCGCAAGTCCTTTCTCCTTTTCTTCAAGCAACTTTACTCTTTCCGAACGGGCGGAAACGCGCAAGTTATTATCATTTATCCGTGAAATAACATTCTCTTTTTTATCTGTTAGCTTGCTTATCCCTTCGTGAATTACCTGCCATTCGCTATTCTTGTCCGTTGTTTCCGTCTTGTCTTGCGTTTCGCCGTCAACCAGGGATAATATATTTTCTATTTCCAAAACAGCTTCATCAAGCAAGCCGCGCATCACTTCAATTTCCGATTCAGCTTTGCTTGAGCGAAGCTTGTTTAATATAATTTCTAGCTTTTTCTTTATCTGTTTAGCGTCCTGTTTTTCGCCATTAGCTTCAACATTTTTACCAAATTCTATAAATTTAGCGTTTAATTTCCTGGTCTCATTATCAATCTCTTCTTTTTCTTTAATAAGCTCTTCATCTTTTTGTTTATCAAAATCAATATTCCTCTTATACGCTTTAATTTCTTCTTTAATCGCGCTAATCTGTTTTGCTATTTCTTCCTTTTTATTTAAAAGATAAGAAAGATCAAACTTGCCATTGGCTTCTAATTTAATCTCAAGCTGTGCTTCGAACTTTGATAATTTCTTATTTAATTCTTCTTTTTTCTCCTGCTCGCGGCTTAATTTATCCTGCAAGGCGATAAACCCATTACCGCCATCACTAACACTGGCTGTTTCAAGCGCTTCTAATTCGCGATTTAGATTTTTTAACTTCTTATCTTTTTTAAACTTACCTTTTTCCATTTCAAGAAACTGCTCATTATATTCCTTGAACTTGTCGTTTATCTCATGCCAAATACAGCGATAATACTTTGTTTGCAACTCTTGCAGCTCTTTTTCTATCTCACCGCGCTTATGCAGCCGGTTAACTTGCCTGGTTAAACTTTTTAACCGCGGATCTATCTCGTTTATAAGCATCTGGGCCTGAATTAAATTTTCATAACTTGCCCGCAACTTATTTAACGAATCATCGCGTTTTATCTGATACTGCTTAACACCGGTTGCTTCGTCAAAAAATTCTTTTCTCTCCGCCAGGGAAGTATTAAGAAAACCCTCAACCATGCCCTGCCCAATAACGCTATAGGTCTTCTGGCCGAACTTGGCTTTCGCGAGTAGCATCTGAATATCAAACAATCTTACCCGGCTATTATTTAACAAATATTCACTCTCACCGCTCCGATAAAGACGCCTGGTGATTACTATTTCCGAATAATCTATCGGCGCTCTTCCATCTTCGTTATTTAAAAACAATGACACTTCCGCCATGCCAAGCTTGCCCTTTTTATCAGAACCGGAAAATATTATATCTTCCGCTTTTTTCCCTCTAAGCGTTTTCATGCTTTGTTCACCCAGCGCCCAGCGCACCGCGTCTGCCACGTTAGATTTGCCGGAACCGTTCGGACCAACGATTGCGGTTAATCCACGCCGGCTTTTATCAAGCATTCCCGGAAAAATAAGCACATTTTTGTTGGCAAAAGATTTAAATCCCTGAATTTCCAGTTTTTCTAAATACATACTAAATACATAATATCAAAAATTTATCTCATAACTTATAACTCACAACCCGCAACTTATAACTTATAAATTGCAAGCTGTGAGTTACGCAATTATATTATACAATAATAACAGATTCTTTCCAATGATCTTTTGTTATTTATTAAACTAGGGCCAAACCATAGCTTTATATATACTGTTATTGTTCAAAACACCATGGGGTCCGGGGTGAACATCGAGCGTCAGGGCGAGCCGCAACCAAAGATTAATCAATGTGATAGCGAGTTTGTTTACCCCGGGACTTTTGGTTACTGGCGCCTGTCCCGTAAAACCGAAGGTTTGTACGGGAGTCTCACCTGCCTGCCGGCAGGCAGGAAAGTAACGCCCCGCAGGGTACCGCGTAAGTGAACAATCCTAATAATTACATTGTCTATGAGTTATGCTTTATATGCGCAACTTAAATTATACTAAAAAAATTTTCTATAAAAAACAAAAACACCGCGATTAAAGAGTCCTGCGGTGTTTTTGGTTCGCATCCCCATGCTCACTCCACCACATAAAATGTGATAAAGTTAGAAAGGAAGTCGTGCTGATCATTTAAATGATTATCTTTACGTAATTTCCGGGTTCGGCTAAACCAGCACGACGTAATATAGGCATTGCCTATTTTGTTTTTTCCTTTGAAAGATCGTTTTTTTGTGTTAAAGAGCGTTAAGCAGCAATATTCTAGCTGCTTTTTTTCATTAATTATGTAAAATAACTAATGTGCATAATCCTGGTAACTATATCAAAGCGAATCGGGCAATATTATCTAATTTTTTCTTATCTAAACTATCAATATCAATATATTTCTCTAAAAAATTGCTTTGCGCCCCTTCTAACTGGTAAATACCGTTCTTTACCCCGCCTTCGCTTAAATGTACTTTGCTTATTGATTGATAAAGCGCGCTTAAACATACGGAACTAGCTAAAACAATAAAAAAAGCAATGGACAAACTAATAAAAAGTCCAGACCAGCTGAACTCCTGCTCCATTGCTCTCTTTTTTATTTGGTTGTAATAACGCCAGCCAACATGGCTTAAGCCAAAATTGCTAACTTTATTAACATTTACAGTCATTTTTATTTTTATTTTTGTTTTTCTGCCTTTATACTAAAATAAAGACGAATTTTTACTACTAATTACATTTTAGCAAAAATTAAGCATTTTGTCAATGTGGAAAAGCCTAAAAACAAGTAATTAGCAGGTAATTTATAACATTTTAAAGCATTTTTCTGTATAACTTCAAATATTCTTTAGCTGATCTGTCCCAGGTAAAATCCCTGTTCATGCAATTAACCTGTAGCTGGCGCCATTGATCCGGATAATTATAATAAACCCCCAGCGCGTCGCGCAAACACGAATAAAATTCCGTTCTTGATACGTTTTTAAATAAAAAACCTGTTTCTTTATCAATCGTATCGGCTAATCCGCCGGTTGACCGCGCCAGCGGAACCGTGCCGTAGCGCATAGCGATCATCTGCCCAAGCCCGCATGGTTCAAACCGGGAAGGCATAAGAAAAATATCCGAAGAAGCGTAAATTTCCATAGCTAATTTAAGGTCAAACTCAATCCGGGCGCAAAATCGCTGAGGAAATTTTTTAGCTAATTTTTTAAGATGCTTTTCGTATTCCGGCTGGCCGGTTCCTAAGAAAACAAATTGGCAATGAAGCTTGGAAAATCGTTCCGTGATCAAGTCCAGGCCCTTTTGCCAGACCAGGCGGGAAACAAGACCAACTAAAGCCTTGTCCTTGTCCACCTTTAACCCTAATTTTTTCTGAAGCGCCATTTTATTATCCGCTTTTTTCTCAAGTGATCTAACGCTAAAATTCTTAAAAATCAACTTATCGGTCCTTGGATCAAATTTTTCCACGTCAATTCCGTTTACTATGCCGTAAAGATCTTTCTTTCGTTTCCTGATTATTTTCTCAAGCCCCGCGCCGTAAGCCGAAGTAGTAATTTCTCTGGCATAAGTAGCACTAACCGTATTAACCAAATCCGCGTTTAAAACACCCTGGGCCATAAAATTAATATCCCCGTCTTGCGCGTCTTTTGTAAGCGCTTTTAACGATTCCTTATGGAGATTACCGGTACGCAAGGTAATAACTCTTGTTTTCCCCTGATAGCGATAATTATGGATTGTATAAAGAGTTTTAATATTTTGCAAATATTGCAAATTAGTAACTTTTAAAATATCTGGAATAAGAGCGGTGTGCGAATCCTGGCAATGGACAATATCCGGAATAAATTTTAAAAGCGGTGTAGCGTAAAGCGCGGCTAATGAGAAAAAAAGAAAACGTTCGGAATTATCGCCGGGCGCGTACACCCCTTTATATTTAAAATAAGCCGGACAATCAATAAAATATATTAACACGCTGGTTCCCGGAAGCTTTCCCTGCCAAAGATTTATTTTCATCATAGCCATGCCGGAAGGAACCTCTAGATCAGCGTAAATCTTTTTTAGCTTATACTTTTCACGGTTAATATGTCCGTAAAGCGGTAAAATAA
>Ga0255402_1013_pt2 | contig 23941 bp, 20 predicted proteins | sample ANMaggSeSYBR01D4_FD_182125 | JGI IMG/M metagenome (GOLD analysis project Ga0255402, IMG submission 182125) | Sediment cell enrichment communities from methane seep in Santa Monica Basin, California, United Staets - ANME aggregate JGI... | ecosystem: Environmental > Aquatic > Marine > Cold seeps >...
AAAGCCGTGCTGGCAAAAAAAGGCTTGAAAGCCAAACTAAAACGCTACCGGGAGATATGGGGATGAGTTTTTTTGTTGACAATGTGATTAAATAGGTGTATATTATACCGACTTTGAATTTGACCAGTTAGCGGAAAAGAGAAGAATAGAAGGATAACGGAGGCGTGGATATTTTCAACTAATGGGAGGTGATGTTTCAGGAGGGGGTGTATGGCGCATCGGCGGTGATGCTGGCGTGCTGTATTGTTCTGGCACAGTGAGTGCAGAAAAAACAACCACGATTAGGAGCAAAAAGAATGAAGAAAATATGTTTTACGTTGTCAATGACTTTCGTTATGGCGATGTTTGTGGGTTCTATAGCGTTTGCGGATGAACCTGATACATCCACCAAGTTTTCCGGAAACCTCCGACTCAGCTATAAGAATATGATGGACACGGATGACAATCCGCAGGAGGACATCCTTTCGGTTCACTATCTGGAACTCAGGGTAAAGAAACAGGTAGGTCCTATAGGTCTTTATGTCAACGAGCGAATTAACGGTGGCTTTACCAATACCTATTTGTACGAAGGTTGGATATCCTATAAAGCCCCGGGCGCCATTGGTTTGTTTAAAATGGGCGCGGTGCCTCAGGCATTTGGCATATTTGCTAATGGTCTCTACTTTCCAAAGGGTGTTCCTTATGCAAAAGGCTGGATGTGGCGATATGGCGGCGGCGCTCGCTACGACAATAAGTTTAAGGCTGGCGAAAATCTTGACGTCAATGTCGGGGCGAGCTATTTTGACAGAGGCCTTACCGAGAACCAGCGTGATACCGTCTCAGGTAGAGTCGGTATCGATCTGGGAGGCGACATAGCGGTAAAGGCTGGCGGCTCCGTTCAGATGGCTACTCTGAAGGCAGAAGTTGGCGACGACGGCATCAAAATTGGCGACGACAGCACCAAAATGGGATTTGCGGGCGATATAACTATATCACCCAAAATGCTCCCGGTTCCAGTCACTGTATTGGGCGAGTTCATCAATTACAGTCTGGGAGACGATGATGCGCAAAAAGGGAACATCATGATGGGGCAGTTGGATGTAACCCCCATCTCCGGAAAGGGAATCCTTAACTCTGCTACGCTGAGTCTCCACTTCAGTATGGACAGCCCGACAGAAGGCGACAGCCTGACCAGCCTGATAGCTCAAGCGAAGCTGGTGCTTTCCAAGAATCTGATTGTCTTTGCGCAGGTATTCGGAGACACGGTGGGCGACAACGATATGTCCAATAAGGGACTGCGTGTCTGGTTCATGTATCTCTTTTAGACAGTTGTTCTGAAAAATCGAGTTCGGAGTAACAGCAAGACCCCGACAGGAACAGCCATTAAGCTGTTCCTGTCGGATTCCCGCCATTTCTGGGTGAAATAACTTCCTACCATTCACCCGCATAGAGAAGTTCGGCGCTTCTGCCTGCCCTTTTGAAACGATGGGAGGTTTCGATGTGACGGCATTTGATCTGCGAATCTGTAAGTGGTACTTGGTGAACTTGCTTATTTCTCAGGAATCAATACACAACGAAAGGGGGGAACAACAAACGTGAAAAAAAATCTTGTGTGGCTTTCAACCAGTTTGGCGCTTTTGTGCCTGGTCTCCGTGAGTCTGGCGTCGGAGGAACCCTGGATAAGGAAGGCGAATATGCCAACGACAAGGAATTTCTTCGCCACCGGTGTGGTGAATGGAATAATCTATGCCATTGGCGGGTGGGGACCGCAGAATCTCTCCACTGTCGAAGCATACGATCCAGCCACGGACACATGGACAAAGAAGGCGGATATGCCAGAAATAAGGCAAGAACTGTCCGCCAGTGTGGTGAACGGGGTGATCTACGTTATTGGAGGGTGGAGATCGGTGCAACTTTCCACCGTCGAAGCCTACGATCCAGTGACAGACAGATGGATAAAGAAGGCTGACATGCCAATTTCGCGATCTGCTCTATCTACCGTTGCAGTGAATGGGATAATCTATGCCATTGGCGGATACAGAAGCGGGGCTGTTTATCAAACAGTCGTCGAAGCCTACGATCCAGTGGCGGACACATGGACGAGAAAATCCGATATGCCGACCGCAAGAGGGTATTTCTCTGCCAGTGTGGTGAATGGGATAATCTATGCCATTGGCGGATGGGATGCTTCGACTGAGCACCAGACTGTCGAAGCATACGATCCTGTAACGGACAGATGGACAAAGAAGGCTGACATGCCAACCCAAAGATTGTGTTTGTCCACCAGCGTGTTGAATGGGATAATCTACGCCATCGGTGGATGGGGACCTATGACTACCGTTGAAGCTTACGATCCTGTGGCGGACAGATGGACGAAGAAACCCGACATGCCCACCGCAAGGGCGTGTCCTCACGCCAACACAGTAAACGGGAAGATTTACGCTATTGGAGGCGGATCAGCAAGTAACGGCGCACCGCTTCCAGAAGGGGTTGTAGAAGAGTACCGCTGGCTTCTTGCTCCGGGGCATCTGCCACAAAGTGTCGCGGCAGAAGGAAAACTCGCTACGGCATGGGGAAGCTTAAAATCAAAAACTGATTGATGAAGAAGAAGATTTTGATAGTATCAATACTTCTGACTTTGGTTGCGAGTTCCGGAGCTTTTGCCGCGTCAGCGCGCTGGAACGCGTTGGGCGGCGAGTACCGATTTATTATTGACACATCAAGCTATGGGATATACCCTGGTCGGGTCGCGTTATTTGGCAATGCCCTGTTCGTTATCCCCGTTGCAAACTTTCTGGATAAGGCGTTAGCTTTTTTTGTTGACATAAAGGAAAAAAGCTGTTAGAATTTGGTTAGATGGTTTAAAAACGGTATCAGTGTCTCAAATCAACAGGGGAGGATTATATGGTGTAGCAAAAGTTGGGACTTGAGGCTCAATAATTCTGATTACTGTCAAAGCCGAACAAGCAATGAAAGGGGGGAGAACGACAAACGTGAAACAGAATTTAACCTGGATTCTAACCAGCTTAATTCTCAGCGGGCTTCTGGGTTTAGCTTCCATGAGTCTGGCGTCGGAGGAACCCTGGATAAGGAAGGCGGATATGCCAACGACAAGAAGGTATTTATCCACCAGTGTAGTGAATGGGATAATCTATGCCATTGGGGGACGGCGAAGCGAATACCTTTCGGCAGTGGAAGCCTATGATCCAGCCACGGACATCTGGACAAAGAAGGCGGACATGCCTACCCGGAGAATGGGTGTACCCACCAGCGTGGTGAACGGGATAATCTATGCCATTGGGGGATGGAACGGGAGTAGTCTTTCGACTGTCGAAGCCTATGATCCAGCCACGGACACCTGGACAAAAAAGGCGGACATGCCTACCGCAAGACAGTATTTCTCCACCAGTGTGGTGAATGGGATGATTTATGCTATTGGGGGATGGAGAGGGGGCGCTCTTTCGACCGTCGAAGCCTACAATCCAGGGATGGATACCTGGACAAAGAAAGCGGACATGCCTACCGCGAGAGATATTCTATCCACCAGCGTGGTGAATGGCATAATATATGCCATTGGCGGGTACGATGGTTCGTCTAATGTTTCGACCGTCGAAGCCTACGAGCCAATGACGGACACCTGGACAACGAAGGCTGACATATCATTCGAAAGATTCGGTTTATCCACCAGCGTGGTGAATGGCATAATATATGCCGTTGGGGGATCCGGCGGGGCTAAGCGGCTCGTCGAAGCCTACGAGCCAGCGACAGACACCTGGACGAGAAAACCCGACATGCCCACCGCAAGAGTGGCACTTTCCACCAGCGCAGTGAACGGAAAGATTTATGCCATTGGCGGGGGGTCGTCGTCGTCCGTCGTTCTTGAAGAGGGGGTTGTAGAAGAGTACCGCTGGCTTCTTGCTCCGGGGCATCTGCCACAAAGCGTCGCAGCAGAAGGAAAACTCACAACGGCATGGGGAAAGCTCAAAGCCGCAAAATAACTCGAAAAGGAGATGGAAAATGAAAAGGATTCTAATAGTGTCAATGCTTCTGGTTTTTGTTGTAAGTTCAGGGGCATTTGCCGCGTCGGCGCGCTGGAACGCGTTGGGCGGGGATCATCGGTTCATTATTGACACGTCAAACTACTCGATATATCCGGGACGCGTCACGTTATTTGGCGACGCCCTGTTTATCGTTCCTGTACCGAATTTTCTGGACAACAACGTCGCCGCCGGCGCGCTGCTCAATGTGGCGGACAATATGACGCTGGCGTACCACTACAACCTCGCTTCTGCCGGCGCGAAAAACCTGAGCGGGGCTTTAGCCGGTCTTGGCGTAGATGAAACGGCATTGAGTAAGGCTGAACGAGAATTGCGCAAGCACGATGTGGGCACTCCCGAATGGGACAAAGCTAGTGCGGCTCTTGCGCTCATTACACAAAATAACCGGCTGGCTGCCCTTACCATTAGAACGTTCCCTGACCTGTTCTGGGGTATAAAAACAGGAAACGTAAGTCTAGGGATCAGGCTGGCGGCGGCTATGGACAGCGTTTCCGACGTTGCGAGTACATTCGAAACGCACAACATGCAGGGACTGGCAGTCCTCGAAACAAAGACTGCAATTTCTGATGAGATTACCACCAGCGCCAAAGCTCTTGATCTGAGTCTCGGAGCTACTATGTATAAAACGCCCGCCGGGGACCTGGATCTGGGTTTGCGCGTCGGGATGCAGAGCTTCGCCGACGAAAGCCCAAGTTATGACACCAAAGTCGAAAGCACAGGCGGTATGGATTTGGCTTTTGACGCGCGGCTGAACAAACCGTTGGGCAAAGAGGGAAATAAGACTCTGGTACCGTTGCTCAGTGTGAACATCGGTTCTCTGCCATCAGCCGATTATAACGAAGACTTTGCGCCGGATGTCACCGCAGTTTCCTATACAAGGGGCAATATAGGTATCGGTCTCAGAAATAAGGTGAAAGAGAAGGGACTGCTGGTTCTAGGCGTGGTGGGAGGCTACAGCGCTACAACCTTCGCACCCATCACAACAATAGCAGAAGGGGACGCTCTCAAAAAGAAGGAACTGCCGGAAACCACAGACGTTGTTCCGAGCGCCACCGTTCTGGCTGGTTGTGAATTTCCGATCAACAAATGGCTGGCTGTGCGCGGCGGCGTGAATGTGAAATTCGCCTCAGTCACTGATGAAATTGTGGTGCAAGAGGTAGTCGAGAATTTCGTCGCCGACGAAGAGGATTTCGAGGCCGTCGTTGGGAGTAGAAAATCAACGAATGTCGGTTATTATTACAATATGGGCTTCCGAACCGTATTTGGCGGGCTGATTGTGGATGTTCTTCTGGCACGCAATATCGTCCATCGCGGTCCATATTTCCTGACCGGAGCCACTGGCACCTGGGCAACTAACGTCTGCGTTGTCTATAAGTTCTAGCCAGCGAAGTAATAATCAGCGGGAACAGCCTAATGGTTGTTCTCGCTGGTATCTTTCCATTTCTGGATGGACATGGGTTCCACCAGCCTCACCCGTATGGAAAAGCCCATCATTTCCTCAAGCCGCCTCTGAATTTCCTTTTGCAGGGCGTTCAGCTTTTTCACTTCATCGAAAAATATATTGCTGGACACCTCTACTGAGACTTCCAGTTTGTCCAGCGCGCCGCTTCTGTCAACGTTCAACCGATAGTGCGGTTCCGTCCCCTCTACTTCGGCGAGGATCTGTTCTATTTGCGACGACAGAACTTTAACGCCCTGAATGAATATCATGTCGTCGGTTCTTCTAGTGATCCTTGACATTCTCACCAGCGTCCGACCGCAAGAACAGACAGAATGATCCAGACTGGTCAGATCGCCAGTCCTGTACCTTATCATTGGGAAGGCTTCTTTGGTGATGGTGGTCAAAACCAGTTCGCCCATCTCGCCGTCTGGCAGAACCTGTTCCGTTTCCGGGTCAATGATCTCAGGGATAAAGTGATCCTCAGCGATGTGCAGACCGTTCTTTTCCTCACATTCCGCCGCCACTCCGGGACCGATGATCTCGCTGAGACCGTAGTTATCCAGAGCCGTGATATGCAGTCCGTCCTCTATTTCCTCTCGAACAGTCTCTGACCAGGGTTCGGAACCAAGCAAAGCCACGCTCAGCGGCAACTCCGCTGGACTGATCCCCTGCCTGTTCATGACATCAACCAGATGCAGAGCAAACGTCGGCGTACAAACGAGAACGGTGGTTCTATAGTTCCGCATGACAGCTATCTGTTTTTCGGCGTTGAGCCTGGAACAGGGGATCACAGTTGCGCCTATTAGTTCTGCCCCATAATGAAATCCCAGCGCGCCCGTAAACAAGCCATAATCGAACGAAATCTGAACCACGTCGTCTTTCGTGACTCCCCCTGCCATGAGAACACGGGCGACCAGTTCCGTCCAGTGTTCTACGTCGTTTTTGGTATAACCCACGACTACAGGCTCGCGAGTCGTGCCCGATGTTGACTGCAATCTGACCACTTCCCGTAATGGAAGCGCGAACATGCCATAAGGCTGATTTTGCAAAAGCGATTCTTTGGTGGTGAAGGGAATTCTGGAGAGGTCATCCAGAGAGGCTATATCCTCAGGCGCGATTTCCGCTTCATCCAGCAAGTTTCGGTAAAACGAGACGTTCAGGTAAACACGGTTGAGAACAGCCTGCAACCGCTCCAATTGAAGCTGTTGCAGCGCATCACGCTGTAAAAGCTCATAATTTTTATTTCTGATAGCCATTTTCACTCACCCCGGCAGTCAACAATTAGAAATGTCGGAAAAAACACTATTCTACATCTATCTTAAGCTGCGCGGTTGCGGATAAGCCATTATTGCCGGTTCGCCTCACAGTAACTATGTATCGTCCCGGTTTGTCATAGGCGTGCCATCGTTCGTCGAAGTCCAGATCGGTACACGCAGGAACACGCGCCGTCTCTTCCGAGCGGGTAGTTGCCATTGTTCCATCTCCAAAATCCCAGACTTCTTCGCCCCCCTTGTTTACGGCAAACTGTCCCTTGAAAAACGTGCGCGCCTTGAATGCAATCGGCTGTCCAGAACGAATGTCCTCGGTCGGATAGTATGTGAGGTGCATTGTCGGAGGCGTTTTAGCCGGCTCCGCATTTTGAGGAAGAATCTGAACGACGCAGAAATCCACATCGCTTTTGCCGCGATTGTCTGTGACGGTCAGCATTTCGGAGTACATGCCCTCTTTTGCATAAGTTTTCACAGTTCGAACGTTGTCAATGGTTTCTCCGTCCTGAAGCGTCCAGCGGTAGGCTTTTATTTCCGCGCCGTCGCAGACTGATCGGCTGCCGTCTAGCTCGATCGGCTCGCCTGTCGCCGCCACGCGATGCGGGCGCGCGCAAGCAAGCAAAGCCCCAGGATGCTCATGCAAATAGGATTCAACGAGGAACGGATAACCATCCACTTCGCCATACCTGCCGCTCGGCTGCGGAGCGCAAATGCTGAAATGAAGATGCGCCCACCCGCCGGATGCCCCCTCCTTGCCTAGAACGCCAATAAAACTGCCCGCTTCCACTTCATCACCCAGTTTAATCTCAGGCGATATCATGTCCAGATGCGAATGGCGGTAATACCAGTCCGTTTCGTCGCAAATCATCACGCGGTCATAACGGGGTTTCCCCGCGATTTCCATATCGTAACCAGGAACCGATTTTTCCCCTCGACAAACGATTCTGCCGCCCCGAGCCGCTATAATCGGCACGGCTTTGTCGTGTCCGCCTATATCCAGTCCGGCGTGATGGTAGTAGAACCTTTGCGGATTACCGGGAGGAAGTTCGCCGGCGTCCACATAGACCCGCTCGTTAGCCATCTGCGTCATCGAAGCGAACCATGCTTGCTTTGCAGGATAAACCAGCGGCGCGGCGTCAAATAATGGGGCGTCCTGTCTCCAGCATCGAATACGCGCGTCTTTGTCGAGAGCGAAGACGCGTTTCCCAACTGCTTCGGCAATGCCGCGAGTTACCGAACATCCAATCTTTACCCCGTTGACGATTTGAGGCATGTGGTAAAGCGCCGCCGGGATGTTTGCTCTTTCGCCGTCAATTTCAACAGTTGCCACAGGAAACCTGATAATACCTCGCACAGCACAACGCGGTTCATGCACCGCCACCAATGTGATTCGCCGACTGGCTGCGTCTCCAAGCGTGACCTCGGCTGACTCGCCAACCGAGAGGTCGAGAACGTGACCGCCTTTTGGCGATTCAGATGTTGTTTTCATGCTACGTGCCTCCATTCCTTTATCCAGTGATCAGTAATCAGTGATCAGTAATGAATATCCAGCATCCAGCATCTAGCATCCAGTATCCAGTATCCAGCTACTCCCATACTTCCTTATATCCCTTGCCCAAATAAGCGCGTTTGATTTCTTTATTTTCCAGCAGTTCCTGTGAAGTTCCCTGTAAGACGATCCTGCCTGTTTCCAGTATATAGCCGCGATCTGCGACGTCGAGGGCGACGTGCGCGTTTTGCTCTACAAGGAGTACGGTGGTATTTTGCTCATTCCGAAGTTGTGTCACCACCTTGAAAATATCGCTGACTATTCTGGGCGCCAGCCCCATAGATGGTTCATCCAGAAGCAGTAGTGTAGGTTTTGACATCAGCGCGCGCCCGACAGCCAGCATCTGCTGTTCGCCGCCGCTCAACGTTCCTGCATATTGCTTTTGCCGCTCTTTCAGGATAGGGAATATCTCAAAAATGGTGTCCAGTTGCTTATAGACCTCTTTTTTTCGTTTATGATAATAGAGATATGAACCCAAAATCAGGTTTTCAAGAACTGTCAGGTCGCCAAAAAGTTGTCTGCCCTCCGGCACCTGAGAAATACCGAGTTTCACTATCTTCTCCGGCGACAATTTGGTAATATCACCATCGCGAAAGGTTACCTTTCCCTTCCGAGACGTGATTAGACCACAAATGGTGTTCAGCAGAGTGGTTTTTCCCGCACCATTGGCTCCCAAAAGCGTGACGATCTCCCCCTCGTCCACATGCAGAGAGATGCCCCGTAATGCCTGGATATTTCCGTAAAATGCGTTTAGACTTTGTACTCTTAACATTTTCTTGATGCTCGATGTTCGATGTCTAAGTGACTATAAAAGAATAACTTCCCGATGTCAGGATCTGTTGATCTTTGTCCTGTCCATAATACATCAATAAATCATTAAAACGGTCTTAGTATGCCTCGCGGCGTATTATTTCCCAGACTTTTTCTATATAGAAGCGATAGCTCTCAAGCGGCGTACCGTTCGGAACGCGGTGATCGAGAGCCAGAACACATCCGCCCGTAGCGATCATAGGGGGGATTTTATATTCAAGCTCTGCAACGATCTCAGCTTTACTGCCGCGAAGGACATGCTTGTCAATCCCGCCGTAGAACGCCAATTTTGTCCCATACTGCCGCCGTATCTTAACAATATCCATGTTGGCGGCAGGCTCCATGGGGTGCATACAGTTTACGCCCGCATCTATGAAAGCGGGAATTACGGCATTCATATCGCCGTCGCTATCCTGATCAAACAGTCTCGCGCCTCGTTCGGCAAGCATATCCCAGATTCGGCGGTAGTACGGCTTGATGAATTCAGCCACCTGTTTTGGTCCCGCCAGCGGACCGCTTGTGCCTGCCATATCTTCGTGAACGCTCAACAGGTCAACCTGAACGGCGGCTGAAACCCGGTCGAGAACTCTAAAGGCTGTATCGCCGATAGTGTTGAGGATGTCGTGCACCACTTCGGGCTGTTCGTAATATGCGACGCATAGTGTCTCTTCGCCCATGAGTTGTCTTGGCTGGTCGAACCCGCCGGGTATATTAACTCCAACAACCCTTTCCGCTTCCAGATGTCGTTTGGCGACAGCTTCCCAGTCTTTGCCGAATCGCGCTTCGGAAAACTCGTAAAAGGGCTTGAGTTTCAACCAGTCGTCCATGTTTTTGACCGGGTGATCCATAGGCAGAGCCAGAGTCGCCGCGTTTTTGGAGAGCTTCATGGTACGACCGAGACCATCGCGGGAGAGAATGTATTCCTCAGTTTCCTCTAGTATCTCTGTGGGATAACCCCCCATCCTGCCTGTATTGACGGGAATTCCGCCGCGTGCCTCCAAACGGTACTTGAAAGCGGAAAAATCCAGTTCTTCTGGGCTGGCTCCCTGCTCCTCCCATTCTTCTTTGAGACCGATAAGCGGACCAAAAATCTCGGTAAACAGCGGACGCTCATTGCTCTGGAACGTCATATAATCGAGGTATTCTTCCCGGCGCACTGTGGGAGTTTTCTTTATCGCCAGGTCTGAGTGTTTCGTCCACTTGGGTTTTTTTCTCATAAAGTGTTCCTCTCAGCGTCTTGCTATGGCTCAATCGAGGAGGTCTTTTCGCGCTCGCTCGACAACCGCGCGCATCTTTGCCAGTTTGTCGGGGTCAACCGCCGGTTTTTCATAGTTTGCTATGAGTTCATTGACCTTGTTTTGAAGCCTTTGCAGAACCATTTCGTCAGTTTCCGCGCCGTCCCACTCGCGTTCCATGAACTCCGGACACCACAGATGGCTGCGGAAATTGAACAGGGTCTCGTCAGTATCAAAATAACTTTTGTCCACACCAAAACCCACGTCGAGGATGCTGTCGAGTGACATGGTCTCCGGCGAAACTTCGACACTACTGTCGAAGTGCCGAACGCCTGCCGCGAATTCCCTTTCCAGCATCAACTGAACCGGGCACAGCACCTTCCCGTCATCCAGCATCCCCTGTCCAACGCTGGGATGATTGCCGGTGAAAGCGGCGATAGTCATAGCTTTGTAAGCCTTTTCCAGCGCGGCGTAATAGCCCGGTTCTCTTGCTCCGCAATACTCCCCGCCGCCGACTGTGATGGTCTTGCCCGTCCATTTCCGCAGGAATTCGGCAAGCGAAAAGGAATAGAACATCGCGTCAAAGGCGGAGTAGCTGACTTCGCCGGTTTTCATGTTTATCGATCCGCCGTAAATGGAGCCGCCCAGCGAAACGTCAGGATTCAGCGCGCGGGCGGCAAGCCACGCGGCGAATATCTCCGCCGCCGCCACGACGATGAAACCAGCCGCCGATACAGGCGTCGTGACGCCGGCAACCGGCATGGCGGTAAGCCCCACAGATGCGCCTGATTTTGCAATGCGCACGAACCTGTCCGCCACGTCCCTATCAAAACGCAGAGGGTGCGCGATGCAGATGGCTCCCCACGTGAACCAGTTGGGAATCCCGTAAATATCCCCCATCTCTATCAAATAATCCGCCTGACGGACGTTCCACGCAAACGCAGGACCCGGCTTGTGGGCATACTCCGCCAGAAGCATCGCCGCCTCCAGCGGTTCGATCATCGCCGGGACATCCGTGAGCAGCAGACAGTGTCCCGCCAAGCCCTCCGACAGCATAACGCCTAGCTTGCTAAGTTCGATAAAGTCCGCCTTGTTCCCGCTTCGCCGCTGTTTCGCGCTGTAGTCATAGACAAATTGGGCGACCTGAGTGCCCAGCCCCGGAGCCGAAGGGGGATGGAATTTGCCGCTATCTTCGGCAGTCTGCGATTCATTCCTGATCCGGGTCAGCAGTTTCGCGCTCATTCGTCTGGGAAAAGTGGCGACCTCGCGGGCGTAATCAATCACAGCCCCGCGCTGTTCCAATGCTTCCAGCATCTCCCTGTTCTGGCACAGTATGCCGACTTCCTCCAATACCCTGAACATCCCCTCCCCGAGCGGCTCAATATCAGCGTCGCGCAGTAAATTGTATTGAAACATAATTGCTCCCAGATGCCAACCATATAGCTATTTTTGTTCCGGGAATGGCGCGCGGATGTCGTATCTGCCCGGCTTGAGAACAGGCAATGTGCCATCTTCCACCATCAGATCCAGCGGATTTTCGCGCGTCTCAAGCGGCAGCGTAACCACGCTCTTGATCCGCAGCGATTCATAGATCGCCATCATGAGTTCCATCGCAATCGCTGCCCGGCGACCGTTATTTCTGTGCGTTTCGATCTTGCCGTCCAGCCAGTCAATATACTCCTTATACTGGTTCGTTTCAGGCTCGCGAGGTGGTATCGTTTGCCACTCGGTCTGCTTGTTATTCAAGACCATAACGCCGCCGTCTTTGCCGCCGCGTCTCAGTATTCCATCGGAGCCATATACTACGTCGCCTCTGAGTTTTGGTTCCGGCAGGTCACTTTCATAAATGCCTCTGGTGCCGTCCTCGAAGCAGATCAACCCCATGCAGAGGTCTTCACATCGCACCCGCCGTTCCCACTTATCCGTCTCGCGGGATACCTGACCTATGACCCACAGAGCCTTCGGATCGCCGAGGATGTAGCACATCTCATCAAGCTCGTGAGTTCCCCTGTTCAGCAAGCCAAGTCCGTCACGCCGGAGCATCGTCTGCGGCTGACCTATAGCTCCCTCTTGAATAAGCCGGCGGGCTTCGGTGTTCAGCGCATTGAAACGACGCTGATGTCCAATAGCCAGCTTTATCCCCTTCTTTTCGCACGCCTCGACCATATCCAACGCCTCGCCGTAGGACGCCGCCATAGGCTTTTCGCCGAAGATGCCAACTACATCGGTGCTTTTTGCGGCGTCAACGGTTATTTCCGCTCGCACGTTCTGCCACGTAGTCACATCCACTATGTCCAGTTCTTCTTTCTCGAACATCTTTTTCCTGTCGAGGTACACTCCCGGAACGGAAAATTCCTCAGCCAGCTTGTTCACTGCATCCGGGTTGATGTCCATAGCGGCTACAACCTCTGTCCGAGGATGGTTTTGATATGCGCGGGCATGTGATCTCCCCATTCCGCCGCAACCGATGATGGCAACGCGATAAATTTTATCTGACATTGAAAAGCTCCTTTCAGTAGGTCTATAGGTCAAACAATACTACCGATAAACCTAGTAAGATTAATACAAAATACAATCCGACAAAACACCAAATGATAAAGCAAGAAACCTTCGCCGCCTTAAGTCTCCCAAGGCAATCCATTTTTACCGGTATTGATTTCCCACAGGGGAAATCAAAGGTATCCGACTTGTCATCATTCTCTCTATCTTTTTTGATAGTGTTCTTCTCTAACCAATCCCCTGCTCGATAAAGAGTATTGACAGGATCACTCAGATATTTCTCCTCTAACAGGCGTGCAGAAAGCATATAGTGTAAACAGGTTTTGTGCTTACGTTCTGTTATGCATAGCCAAGATATGCATAGTAGGATTCCGAACACTGACATGAACATTGAGATTACCACTAGAATGCTAAAAGATTTTGCCTCAATTGCAGCCTTTAATGTCAATACAGATGCTCCAATAGCAATACTGTTGGCTGTTAACATCGCGCCCTGTCGAGACCATATTGCCCGTACTTCGTTAGCCTCCAAATTTACCGCTACTTGATAACCAACGCGTGCGTTCATTTTTTGTTCCGTTCGACGTAGTTCTACCAATTCATCTATGAGTTGTTCCTTTGTCTTCTCCGCGTCTTTGATATCGTTTTGGTAATCTTTCATCAATGCACACCACTCTTTCTAGCAACGCTGTGTTAGTATACCAAACCAATCATTCCCTTGCCTTATGTTGCAGAATGGCGAATTCCGTATCCATTAACCACCTCACTGGCAAGTTCCGTTGCTCCAGATTTGCGCATGAAACCTTGAAATTGATTGAGATGTCCAGAAGCATACCACCGTTTATATGGATTGTCAAGCATTCGCTTGCCAGTCGGACGTAAACTTTGGCAAAGGCTGTTTCGTCTATGCTGTTAGGTATGATGAAGTTTGATAAATTAAACGGGTAACAACATTGCAGCATATTTAACTGTCATTCCAGCGAAGGCTGGAATCCAGAAGTTCTGGGGAATACATATTATGTCTATATGATGGCAGACAAGAGAAATGGAGCAATATCCAAATAACTGGATTCCAGCCTTCGCTGGAATGACAGTATTACCTGATTAATTAGTTAAACTCCATCATTGCACGTCCAATGTCGCTTGCCACAGACGGCGATGAATCGCCTTACTACAAACGCTTTAGTTCGAGGCCAGGAACAACAGGGGTTGACGTCGAACCATCGTCGCAGTATTAACTACCAGACCCATATTTCAGAAATACTTGAGGGGGTAATATGGAGCAAATTACGGAAAATTCTGAAGCTGTTGAACGGGCGTTATTGATAGGCGTCGGGCTGTCGGACATGAGCAAGAGCGTGGTTGAGGAATCGCTGAATGAACTCGCGCGCCTGGTTGATACAGCCGGCGCGGAAGAAATTGATAGGGTTGTCCAGTTCCGAGATCGCCCTGACGCGGCATACTATATCGGCAGGGGAAAAGCGGAGGAAATCGCCAGATTATACGAAGCCACAGACGCGTCCGTGGTGATATTCAATGCTGACCTGTCGCCCGCCCAGACCCGTAATCTGGAGGAGATGATTGACGGCAAGGTCATAGATAGAACCCGGCTTATTCTGGATATTTTCGCCCTTCATGCGCGCACTAAAGAAGCTATGCTTGAAGTGGAACTGGCGCAGCTTGCATACCAGTTGCCAAGACTCACGCGCCTATGGACGCACCTGTCCCGCCAAGTATCCGGCGCAGGAACCATGAGCGGAGGCATCGGCACGCGCGGTCCCGGCGAGAAGCAGTTGGAAATTGATAGACGGCTCATCAATGTTCAAATATCGCATCTGAAAAAAGCGCTGGAAAAGATAAAACGGAGCCGCAAACTGGAAAGACAGAACAGGGAAGGTATGCTCACCGTCGCGTTGGTGGGATACACAAACGCTGGCAAATCCACCCTCCTGAACATTCTGGCTGATGAAAATCTCTATACGGATGATAAGCTTTTTGCTACGCTCGACTCCACCACGCGCGCAGTTCCATTGTCCGCCAACCACAATATACTGCTGACCGACACGGTGGGTTTCATTAAAGGACTGCCGCACCATCTGATCGCGTCATTCCGCGCCACGCTGGAGGAAGTTCACGAAGCGGATTTACTTTTGCACGTGCTGGATGTCAGCCAACCCGCCGTGCAGGAGCATATCCTCGCAGTAGAGGAGGTTCTGAAGGAGCTTGACGCTCTGGACAAGCCAACTCTGATGGTTTTCAACAAAATTGACAAACTGGATGATATGCTGGAACTGCCGCCCATCAGACAGAAATATCCCGACCGCGTGGAGATTTCAGCCTTCTCAGGCGCAGGACTCGATGATCTGAAAGCCAGACTTCTGGAAGTAGCCTCGAAAAACGAAGTGGAGGTTGACGTTGCCATTCCACAGAAGGAAGGTCGGATAGTTAATTTCGTATATAATCACGGAGAGGTCATCGAGCGGAAATTCAAGGGAAGCATAGTGCATATACGCGCAAGAATGGATCAGAGATACGCCGATAAACTGGAGAAATTTATGGCTTCGGTTTCCTGATTATCAATCGCCTTTTGATTCTATGTCGTCCCGTTCATCAACGTTGGAAAGGTTGGCGGCAAAACAAACCGTAAAGATAGACGCGATAACCGATATAATAAACACTGATTCATAGGACATAACCTTAACCAACCAGCCCGACAAAAGCGGAACAAAACTCATGGGAAACATCATGGTATTGAGAAATCCCAGATACGTCGGACGGCTCATACTGGGTGACATATTAAGGGCGTATGTCATATAGCCGATGCCTTGACCATTTATGATGGCTTGAGTTAGCATAAACACCAGAGCGTAGAACACCGCTTGTTGAGTGCCGGGCAGGTACCCAGTGACTAGCGGAATTACCGGAGCGATACAGGCAAGGCAGGCGGAAGCGATCAAAAGTGCTTTGCTCCCATATTTATCTCCCACATATATCCACAGAAGATTGGCAAGCACCGCGCTGGCGGCTCCGACAGCGGTGTACGATCCGATAACCGACGCGGAAATCCTGATGCGATCCAGCGCGTATGGAATGTAGAACGGTATAGCCATCCCACTGAACGCCGCCACTGTTCTAAAGATTAGAAAATGCCTGTAATCGCGATCGGTTTTCAGGAAATGCGGACCGCGCTTTATATGTTGCCAGAACGGTCGTCTGGAATCCCGTACAGGGCGGATCGGTTCTTTTGACAGCATGAAACTAACAGATGATCCTACCAGAAACACCGCCGACGCTCCGAACATCAACGCATAGTTATGTGGAAAAGAAAGGCTGAAATCATCGCTCAGAATATGCCTGATGATGAAACCTACTCCGATGCTGCAAATCCCGCCCCAGAGCGATCTAAGGCTGAACAGCCTCGCGCGTCTCCGGACGGGTACAGACTTAGCGACAATATCGTTGAAAGGAAGCGTCCCAACCCCCAAACCTGAACTGGCAACGAAATACAGCGCATAGAAAACGTAAAATAACAGAAGAGGATTCTTGTTGCCGATCAACAGCGTCGAAAGCAAGATAAGAATCCACGAAATGATACGCATACCAAAACCGATGTAATAAAACGGCATTTTGCGCGGACGATGCTCCAGCAGGTTGGATATAAATAACTGGGGCCACATCCATCCCGCGCGCATGGTGGAACTAACCAGCCCGACCATTATGTTTGAGCCTGTCAATTGCTTTACAAAAGCGGCGAGAATCATGGTGGGATCCGCAAACCGAAAGCTGATACGCACCAAAACTCCGTTTATGAAGGCGAGGCGGAAATTCCTGGTTTCGTATTCGTCAGTTACTGCCTTCTGCTTTTGTATCTGAACCCACCTGAAAAGAATGTTCATGGCTATATGGGCATCTCCATAAACCCCCTGCGTTTACCCGTCACGCGTTATTGACTGCACATTCGTTCATGACAGTTCGGACACAATACCATTACTTTGTCCGATCTTCTCCTTGCGAATCCCATCATGGACTTGTTTCTGTAGATAACCATGTCGCCGCGCGCGCCGCATAATTGACATTCATTTACATCTATCCCCGATTTAACCAGCGTCCGCTTGATGACCTCACTGCCTGTGGGAAATCTGTTGTACAGCTTGTAGATCAGGGATACTAAGCCGAGGTGTCTCACCGGCACGGAGTCCATCATTATATGTACCGTAAAACCTACAACTATCCCTGTAGCGGCGGCGTTCCATATTCCAAAGCCGTAGAGGAACGGCACAACGATCAAAAGCTCTATGCTGTGCAGGAGTTTGTACGATACATAAGTTGATCCATGCTTAGTGTAATCGCTTGACAAAAACCTGAAAAACTTTCGAGGATGGCGCAGGTACCTGAACTTCTCCATCAACTCGCGATTCATCAAGTAGTCGAATACGTGATCCAGGTCTATCAGAATACCGGCGAGAAAACACGCGACGGACATCTGTACCTTTTTAAAAGCAACCCAAAGCAGCGCGCTTACCGCAAAAGAAACGGCGGTATGTGCAAATATGTTCATAGTGTTTTAGTGTTTTTATCGGTAAATCTATATTGATATGTGGTGGCGGTGTTCAAGTAGATTCCGAACACAAGTTTCTCTGAAAATCCCCCCTAACCCCCCTTTACAAAAGGGGGGAACTGAAGTCCAGAGTCGGATGATTTGATTCCCCCCTTTTGTAAAGGGGGGTTAGGGGGGATTTTGATTGCCACCACATACCGACGCTGAGTTACCGATTAAACCATTTAGTTTTCTGTCAAGTTATGATTTTAGAGGCAATGAAAGCGTCCGCACTAATTTCCCCCCAAAGCCGCGTGTGTTTCCTTAAGCTGCTCAATTATGGGTATATTCTGTGGGCATTTGGGTTCACATTCGCCGCATTCAACACATGCCTCTGCCCATGCCTCTGTTACGTTTCCATCCCGATCTTTCTTTCGCCCCAATCTTTTGTACTGGCTTTGGGCATGTTCCTTCAATCCCCACACCTTATAGTGGTTCATGGCGCTGAAATTTGCAGGTATATCAACCCCGTTAGGGCAGGGCATGCAATAACCGCATCCTGTGCAGTAAAGCTCCGATAGCCGTTTGGTTTCATCCAGCGCGTCCAGAACTTTCTGCCTTTCCTCCGCTGTCAGCGGCTCTTCTCTGCTGGCAGTAGCGGTATTTTCCTCTACCATCTCTATGCTGTTCATGCCCGATAAAGCGAGGGTAACGTTGGAATTGGAGAAAACAAAGCGCAGAGCGACCTCCGGCGTGCTTTTGGAGCCTCCCACCATATTCTGTATCTGATTCGAAGGAACCACCAGCCTACCGCCGCCGACAGGTCCCATGATAGCCACACCCATGCCCTTTTCGTGGGCGAGGGCGATAGGTTCCTCATTCCGCCTGTCCAGGAGGTTATACTGGCAGAGCATACCTTCAAACTCGCCGGTGTTTATGATTTTCATCATATTTTCCGGCGAATCGTGGCACGAAAAAACCATGTGGCGGATAACTCCGTCCTCTTTTGCTTTCCTGAAACGCTCGAAGGGTTTCCCGCTACCCTGTTGATTCTGGTACGTTTCCCATGACAAATTGTGAAGGTGGTAGAAGTCAATGTAATCCACGTCTATCCGTTCCAGAGACTGATCAAGATACTCCTGCCACTCGTCTGCGGATTCGCCTCGATAGTGGTTCTTAGTGGACACAAACACTTTGTCCCTTCGACCTTTGACGGCTTTGCCTATAGCGACCTGACTTTCGCCGTTGCAGTATCCCACCGCGCTGTCCACGTAGTTGACGCCCAGATCAAGGGCGCGTTTGATAATGCTGACGGATAGTTCCATGTCCACATGGTCGTCCACCATTGGAAGGCGCATCGCGCCAAATCCCAGGGCTGAAACCCTGTCACCGGTCTTTCCGTATTCTTTGTATTGCAATGTCATCACTCCTATCAGTTAGTGGTTTTATCCTTTTTGTTTCATAGACAACAAACGAAAGAAAACCGCTTAATATTCCTCGATATTCGCCAAGTCTAGCACATCTACCTCGCATGGTAAAGAGAAAAAAACGCTGCCAAGCATAATTATGAGGCTGAATCGGCTGTGTTCTGAACAGTTGTCATGAGTGTAGCTCACCCATAATAATGAAAATAGGATGTGGAGTAGCAGGCTTTAGTCTGCGTCATAGGAACGCAAGCTAAAGCTTGCTACTCCACAGTTGTTGTCTATTTTCTGAGCAACCCCCTTCATAAACGGGCTGGCAGCCTCGTTCTACGCTATCCGGTTTTATTCGTGTCATTCGTTAAGTCGTGCTATTCGTGATTCTATTTTCTGAGCAGATTGTGAATTGGCGAAGCTGCTACTCACCAATCTGGAAAGCCAAAAAGCCTGAAAACCAACGGCACAGGCTCCGAATTGTTGTTGCTGTCAAAGTTAATGACCGAATCCGCGTATTCGTAGCGACTAAAACGATGGGGATATTCATCTTAGGAAAGATGTTTGTTTGAAGATCTGCACCTACGGCTTTACAGCAAGGAGGAATGCGAGATGTTTGGAGGATATGGCACGAGTTCTGGCGCATCTACTACCCGGAGAATGGCGTGGCTGATAGTATCGCTGTTCATATTGTTTCCGCTTGCGAGCCGCGCCGTCGCTGACGCTACTATACCAAGTTTACTGCCGCAATTCGGTCTTCGTTTAAACGGTACAGAGGGAGACACGCAGGAACTCATTACTCAACTATCAAAACGGTTAGCCGCAGACCCATACAGAGCGGAACTGTACTATCACCTTGCGCGCGCCTACGACAAGCAGGGCTGGCACGAAAAAGCCGCTCAATATATGAATCAGTGGATAAAACTCAATAACCGTGACGTATTTGCAAAAGACTCCCGCACCTTCATGTTGGATGAAAAGAACGATAAACTCCTGGTGATTGACAACGCCACCAAACAAGTAATCAAGAAAATGGATTTGGGTTGGTCTCCCAAAAGGATCATCCCAACGCCTGACGGCAGCCAACTCTATGTACCTAACGCTCTTGCTAACACCGTGTCAGCGATAGATACTGAGAAATTGGCGGTGTCGGATACCATAAACGTTGGGCGTATGCCCTGGAATGGAAAATCCAGCCCGCTGGGTGAGCGCGTTTATGTGACCAACTTGAAAAGCGACAGCGTCTCCGTAATTGATACAAAGAGCAATGCTATTCTGGAAAGCGTTAAGGTGGGACGAGGTCCGTGGGGCATAGCGGTTTCCCCTGACGGTCACAGGCTGTATGTATCCAATCAAAACAGCCAGGATATACAAATAGTTGACACAGGAAGCTATAGCGTAGTTGACGTCATAAGTGTTGGAACGCACCCGCGAGATATAGCTCTCGCGCCGGATAACGCAAACAAGCTCTACGCGCTTGACAGAGATATTGCGAATGATGAAATAGAGATCTACGTGGTTGATCTGGAGGACCCGCGAGTAGTGAGGGCGCTGAATGTGCCGGCTACGAACGATCCGCTTTTGAGCCGTTTTGAGGATATGAGTCTGAGAGACAAACTGGCGTTGCTAGGCGATGTTGTCAGTCCCGAAAGGAAAAGCAGGGAATCCACTCCTAAGCCCAAGATGAGCGATTTTCCCGCATTGATGTCCATGTTCTCCCCCCCCAAGGGTCCCGTTCGTCCCGTTACCGACAGGGATGCGACACCAGGAGAAGTGGAACTCCCCATGGGCGGTCCCGCGCCGCTGGCAGGTCCCGAACCGTTGATGCGTGCTTACATAAAAGCGCCCGTGGTTTCAAGCGGTGAGCCTTTGTTACTGCCAATGCCACCAACAACTGAACAGACTCCTGTAGAAAATAGGCTCCCGGTGGCTCAGTTATCAGTGGGTCCCGCGCCAGAGCCGAAACAAGCTGCCGCAGAAAGCAAGGGCGAGAGCAAATCCGATGCGCCGCCGGAACCCGCCAGACAGGAAATAACTGTCAAGCAGGAAGTAACCGTCAAGCAGGAAAGACAGATACTGCGGATCATCGTCGTGGTTAGACATGACTCATTATGGAAAATTTCTCTGGATAACTATGGAAAGGCAAACGATGAGGTGTACACAGAGATCCAGGATGTAAACCAGGCGATTAAAAATCCAGACAGAATATACGTTGGACAGAAGATCAAACTCCCCGTGCTTAATACATATACGGCTTACGAGGGGAAAAGCGTGAAGGTCAAATCCAACGATAACCTATTCCGAATAGCCCTCAATAACTACGGAATAGCCAACAAAAAGGTTTACGCTGAGATACAGAAGGCAAACCCGCGCATCAAAGATGTAGCTTTGATAACAATCGGTCAGCGGATTGTGCTACCCGCTATTTCCAACATTCCTTTCAGAGAACGCGCCTAGCCTCCTCCGTAAATTCGCGCACAATCATGAAAGGCAATAAGGCAAGCGAAGCCGTGCTAACTTCGCTTGCCTTTTTTTTCCCTTGACAATATACGCATAACTGGACTAGAATTATAGTTACCCGGTGGGGGATTAGCTCAGCTGGGAGAGTACTTGCATGGCATGCAAGGGGTCACCGGTTCGATCCCGGTATCCTCCACCATCTTTTCTTACCCTTATAAATATCGCGATATATTGTGCGTTTTCTCATTTTCCTTAAGTCATTCTCAGGTTTAGTGTGCCATGACCGGCACCAATTAGGGATAGGAGGCTGGAAAATGCTTAACAGAATTCTGACAATAGCTTTTATTCTGGGAATTAGCGCGGCAATCGCTCTTGTGTATGCGAACGCGGCAAAAGCTGGGGAGGCTGTTACAGCCGGGCTTGTCGGTTACTGGACTTTTGATGAAGCTGATATGGAAGGCGAAACCATTAAGGACGTTTGGGGCAACAATGATGGAACTCTAGTGGGAGACCCGGCAACAGTTGAGGGAAAAGTTGGCAAAGCGCTGGAGTTCGATGGAACAGATGGTTACGTTGAGATACCCGATGATGAAAGCCTGCAACTGTGGAACGCGCATACACTGGAAGCATGGATCTATCAGAAGGAATCACGCAGCAGCAGAATCATAGACAAGATCGGCGCAGGTACGGCAAATGGTCTCCATCTCGACACTCACCCAGGCACAACGCTGAGATCATGCGCAGGCGACTGCGTTTCCAGTGCCGACGATTACACTCTCGAGGAATGGCATCACGTAGCAATTACTTTCGATGAGGGAAATGTGAATCTCTATATAGATGGGGCTATGGTGGGGGAAGGAAGCGTTCCTTCGCCCTTAGCCGGCAATGATCTGAGTTTGAGAATAGCGGCTGATAGTAATGGACAGAACCTCTTCCTCGGCATCATTGACGAAGTTCGTGTCTATAATCGAGCTTTGAGTGAAGGCGAGATCAATCAGAACATGAATGCAGAAGGGCTGGCTGTCGCAAGCCCTGTCCACACTTTACCGTTCATTTGGGGCAAAATAAAGGTTTCAGGATAGGCTGTCCAGAGACATGATGATATTCAGAGCGTCTGATTCATCTCGTGCAACAGCGGCTCCACCACGACTTAGCTCGCCGAGAATTTTAGTTGCTTCACCGTCTGTGTAGTCCATCCCATCGAAACCCTCAAAGATGATAACCCGCGTTCCCGCTTTTAGCGCGGCTTGAGCGGCGATCATATTCTTCAGATTTCCAATACCGATGGGCACTCTTGACAGGATTACCGCGTCCGCTTCCCGCGTTTTCTCCACGTTCTGGCGATGAGCCGCATCGCTGATATGTGAAAACGGCGCTTCCTCTATAACGTCCACGCCCAGAGACTTTGCCAACTGATAATCGGTGTCACCTATATTGAGCACGCCCGCGCTGACTTGATACCCCTCGATAGCCAGCAAACGCATAAGTCTCGCGCCTGATCCGCCGCCGCAGATCAGATGTACCTTCAAATCGTGTTTTTGGTATTCGCGGGACATCAGTTCGCCAATGGGGGTGATTTGCGGCGCGCCGGTTATCGTGTTTTCCGAAACAAGCACGTTCGCCCCGTAAACTTCCCTTATATACGCTTCCGTTATGACTTCTTTTGGGCTTCCATCCTTGTAAACCTCGCCATTCTTGAGGAGGATAAGCCTGTCGCAATATTCAGCCGCCATGTTCAGATCGTGCGACACGATCACGACGGTTAGGTCTTGCTCGCCGTTAAGCCGCTTTATGAGATCGAATATCTCTATTTGGTGATTGATGTCCAGGTAGGAAGTGGGTTCATCCAGAAGCATGATCTTCGGCTCTTGAGCCAGAGCGCGGGCGATAATAACACGCTGTCGTTCGCCGCCGCTCAGTTCGTCAATGGTTCTGTCCGCGAATTCAAGCGTGTCGGTCAACGCCATAGCATTGTCGGCTATCCGCATATCCGACTTCTGCTCCATCTGCATTAGTCCCAGATGCGGAGACCTGCCCATCAGAACGATCTCCCGGACGGTAAACGGAAAGGTTATGGACGTTCCCTGCGGGACGACCGCCACCACCTGCGCCATTTCCTTCTGTTTCATGGATGCAATATCCCGCCCCATCAGCCGGATGTTCCCTGATTCCTGATTCAGCACCTTGCTCAACAGCTTGAGAATCGTGGTTTTGCCAGACCCGTTGGGACCGATGATCCCCGCAATCTCCCCTTGTTCAACGGCAAAATTGAGTCCATCCAACACCCAATCGCGGCTGTATCGGTATTTGATCGCGTTTATTTCAACAACTAGCGGCATGAGGATAAGACCACTAAATGTCTGTAAAAAACAACTTCCCTATTCAGATCTCGACTAAAGTCGAGCCTCCAGTAGTTTCTTTGGACAGTTATTGGAGGCCTGACTTTAGTCAGGAGGAGGTCTGACTTTAGTCAGGGTCTGTGGTATCCTGACATCGGGAAATTATTCTTTTACAGCTACTAAATAAATGACGAGCGTTTTCTTCTAAGCAGATATATGAAAAACGGACCGCCGCATATAGCTGTCACCACGCCCACCGGGATCTCCGTTGGCGCTATGATGGTTCTGGCGACAGTATCGGCTATTATCAGAAAAGCCGCGCCTGTCAGCGCTGACGCTGGCATCAGGCTT